>Ga0209164_1000459_pt1 | contig 96316 bp, 78 predicted proteins | sample MTBNYHSulfiMetaG_FD_187458 | JGI IMG/M metagenome (GOLD analysis project Ga0209164, IMG submission 187458) | Enrichment culture microbial communities from rom New York Harbor, USA that are MTBE-degrading - MTBE-NYH (New York Harbor Sulfidogenic)... | ecosystem: Environmental > Aquatic > Marine >... | reverse complement strand
CATGTTACTGTTGAATCGATTTTTTGACGTGTTCGGTATTTACCCATACTCTATCAAAAATCAAAATTATGTCAAAGAACTTATATATTACGGCACTATTGCCGCCTAAAAGTTTAACGAACTATTGTTATAACACACTGATAATTAATTTTTTAATGATTTATCCTTTTATCATGTATGTTATTAATAATCAACACTTTGCGCCTTTGCGTTTTATTTTAATTTAACGAACTATTGTATAATTGACTTTCTGTTTAAATTCCGGATAGTTACCATAAATGGTGTAATACAAAATCCTGAATGTAATTTTTATCTGAAAAACTATTAGATTTGTACAAAATATTTTAATGCTTATCTTCGTTACATGTCTTATCTGACTATTAGGTTCATAACCATTAAAACATCTAATTTGCCTTAAATTGCTGATAATGAAAAAAAATTGGATTTTATTTCTTTTATTGCTTTTTGTAGTTCCTTTCATAATTCTGGCCCAAAGAAATGATTTACCTGCAGATATCAGCAGGGTAAAAATTGAGGATCTTACCGAAAACCAGATTCAGGAACTTGTTATTCGCCTTGAAAAAACAGGTATGACAGAATCTGACCTGGAACAAATGGCCCTGATGAGAGGAATGCAACCCTCACAAATATCCGCATTAAGAAAAAGAATAAGTGAATACAGGATGAAAAGTTCTTCATATGAAGGACAGGAAAAACTGAGAGGAAGAATACGTACATATGCAGGAGATCCTGACTCTGTAATTTTCGGGCAAAAACGAACGGGAAGAATAGAAAAAGCAGAGGAACCAGGAGTAACAGATTTTTTTGATTTTCTTTACCGGGAGGAAGAACTTCCTGAAATTACCCTTGAAGATCAGATATTTGGACTTAATTTATTCCGTAGTGATAAAATAACATTCGAGCCAACCCTGAATATTCCTACACCTGTTGATTATCAGCTCGGACAAGGAGATGAACTGATCATTGATATCTGGGGTGTATCAGAAATGACATATATTCAACTGATAAGCCCGGAGGGCACTGTTATAATACCCGGTATCGGTCCTGTTTTTCTCAGTGGATTAACAATCAATGAATCATCAGCAAAACTTAAAAAAGAATTAAGCAAAATATACTCAGGTCTTTCAGGAACAAATCCCAATACTTTTTTAAATGTAAGCCTTGGAAATGTGCGGAGTATAAAAGTGAATCTTGCTGGAGAGGTATTTGTCCCCGGAACTTATACATTACCTTCACTGGCGACTGTATACAATGCACTTTATTTTGCAGGAGGACCTACTATAAATGGATCTTTAAGAAATATTAAAGTGATCCGTAATAACAAGATAATCTCTGTAATTGACTTATACAGGTTTTTACTGGATGGTATATCAGAAGGGAATGTCAGGTTGGAGGATCAGGATGTAATATTCATTGAACCATACGAAAACAGGGTGGAAATTGAAGGTGAGATAAAACGGCCCGGGTACTATGAAATGAATACAGAAGAAACTCTTTCTGATCTTATAAAATTCACAGGGGGATTTACCGGTAAGGCATACACAAGGCAAGTAAAAACAATAAGGAAGACTGATACAGAAAATAAGATCATTAATGTTTTAAATGAAGATTTTAATAAAATTACTTTACATAATGGAGATAAAATAACAATTGATTCTGTTCTAAATAAATTTGAAAACAGGGTGGAAATTGCCGGTGCTGTTTTTCGCCCCGGTGAATATTCCCTGGAAGAAGAAATGACATTGCACAGATTGATAGATATTGCTGATGGATTAAGAGAAGATGCATTTCCAAACAGGGGAGTAATTTATCGTCATAAAGAAGACCTGACATTGGAAGTCATTCCTTTTAACAAGTTTGATATTACTAATGAAACCTCTCCAATATTGCTAAAAAAAGAAGATCTTGTTGTAATTCCTTCAATTTTTGATTTGAGGGAAGAGCTGACTGTTGAAATAACGGGTGAAATAAAAAAACCGGGAAAATATCCATTTGTTATTAATTCCTCTATTGAAGATCTTATAATACAAGCCGGAGGTTTATTGGAATCAGCATCATTTTCAGTCCTGGAAGTTGCCCGAAGAGTAAAAAATCCTGATGCTTTACAATCTGCAAACAGGATAGCAGATATTTACCAGTTTCCGATAAATCACGGATTAACCATTAACCAGGATGCTGCATCTTTTAAACTTGAGCCTTTTGATATTGTATTTGTAAGGAGATCTCCCGGATATGAAACACAGAAGCTGATGAGAATTGAGGGTGAGGTTCATTTCCCGGGAGCGTATTCATTATATGAGAAAAATGAAAGAATTTCGTCGATTATTCAGCGGGCAGGAGGTCTTACTCAGAATGCATATGAACCTGGAGCGAGACTGATCCGGAAAATATCTGCTGTGGAGGCTGCCAAAAAACAATTAGTCAAGGAACTTGCTGTAATGGCCGGGGATACTTTAGTTATGGAGAAAGAAAGGAAATCAGAACATGCCATTGGTATTGATCTTGAGAAAATACTCGCTAATCCAGGTTCCAGCTATGATATTTTTGTCCAGGAAGGAGACAGGCTTATTATTCCAAAACAATTACAAACAGTGAGTATTGACGGAGCTGTTTTATACTCAACAACAGTAAGATATGATGATAAATTTCATTTCACGAAGTATATTGAAAATGCTGGTGGATTTACTGAAAACGCACGAAAAAGAAATACATATATAATATACCCCAATGGTGCGGTAAATAAAACAAGCAGTTTTCTTTTTATTAATGATTATCCCAGGGTAGAACCAGGGTCGGAGATATATGTGCCGGTTAAGGAAGAAAAGAGAAAATTGTCCCCGGCGGAGACTATTGGTATATTTAGCGCTACCGCTTCAATGTCACTGGTCATAGTAACATTAATAAATGCCTTGAAATAAAACTTGTTTAAAACAAATTTAAATATTGGTTCTGTATCTTGATTGTATTTTATAAAATATTGATTCCAAAATTAAATATGAGAATGCTAAAAGCAAGCCTAATATAAAACTTAACATTAAAATGACTACTTTTTTTGGTTTACTCTTTAAGATCGCAACTTCAACCGGACTTAATAGTTTGAATACAGGTGTTTCTTTTTGAACATTTATTCTGGCTTGCTCTAATTCCAGGGATAAACTATTGTATAGATTAAAGGCCAGATTATACTCAGCTTGTAATTTTTCCTGTTCAGAGAGAATTTTAGCTGAAATAATATTTTTATTTTCGTCACGAAATGCAGAAAGTTTTTTCTGGGAGGTTAGAAAATTAATTTCAGCATCTTTATGCCGGGCATCAATAAAATTTAAATCAAAAAGAGCTTTTTCAGTTCGGTAGGATGTAATATATTCAGTAAGGTAATGGGCAATTTTATTTGTGAGTATGGCTGCATGTAACGGATCGGGCATTTGAACAGACAGTATCACGATACCATTTCTTTTATCAACGCTGCTTTTAATACGATCTTTTATTTCCATTAGGATTTCAAATTGTTCAGTTGTTAACCTTATTATTTCATCATTATCAGTTTGTATGACAGAGCTAGTCCACTCGGTTTTTTTTCTGAACATTTTAAGAATACTTCCGGGTAATCCAAAAGTGTATTTTTTTAAAAAGCCTGGCAGAGAGAACGGCTTATATTCAAGTAAATATTTATAGAGATTAACAGTTTTCTTTTCTCTGGTCAGATAAAACTCTTCTTCCAGCAATTTGAGTAAGATAGGAGTGCTTTTTGCAATCTCAGGATATAAATTTGGACTTATTGCATCCAGATTTCCCAATAAACCAAGATTTATTCCTGCAAGATTTCCAAGACTTCCAAATTGTTTAAGGAGTGAAGATCCTCCTTTTTGATCTGACATTTCGGGGAGAAGCCTTACCTCTGATGTAAATTCTTTAGGCGTGGTAAATGCAATTATTAAACCGAAACTAATAAAGACTAAAATGAATCGAATAATTATTTTTCGTCTTTTCCATAAATCAAAAATTACTTCCAATATATCAACTTCATTATAGTTATCGGATTCTTTCTTATTAATATATACAGAACCTTGATTCACAGTGATTTTATTTTTATTTGTTAATAACCGGAATTTAGATGATAAAAAAATCTGAATTATTAGAACTCCTTATTAAGTTGTATTAAGATAAATTACTTTAATAAGAACAGAAAAAAATAAAACAGTACCAAAGATAATTCATTTTAACAAAGATGACTAAAAATGTATTTAATATTAATTTTAGTATTTAATTTAAACTTACAAAGTGGTAATAAAACATTTAAAGAATTATTAATAATTTACATGTTTTTTATAGTTTTGTTTAAAAGTACTAAGAAGAAAACGCCTTCTATTGTCTAAAGTAATCTAATACTCAAACATAAGGTTAGCTATTTACAATGATAAGGCAAAACAGCTCTTTTAATTAATGTTATTTAATTTTTAAATACACCCATTTATTATAGTTTTATGAATTCGTTAATATCCGAAGTTAATATTTTACATTTCCCTAAAATTGAAGATCTACGTGGAAACCTTTCTTTCATTGAGGAAGAGTTAAATATTCCCTTTAAAATTGAAAGGGTATATTGGATTTACGACGTGCCGGGAGGTCAAATCCGTGGTGGACATGCATTTAAAAATCAACAGGAAATTATAATTGCACTTTCAGGTAGTTTTGATATAAAAGTAGATGATGGAATAAATGTAAAAATTTTCTCTTTAAACAGATCATATTATGGATTATATATACCTTCTGGAATATGGCGTCAGATGGAAAATTTTTCAACAAACTCTTTTGCATTGATAATAAGCTCTACCAGATACTCAGAAAATGATTATATAAGAGATTATGATAATTATCTAACATTCAAATTAAAATGAGATCTTCAAGCATTTTTGATTGTAATATTATACCACTGAAAAAGATACACAATACTGCCGGAAATATTACTGTTTTAGAGGGGAATAAGAATATTCCTTTTGATATTAACCGTATTTATTATTTATATGATATACCGGGGGGTGAATCCAGAGGAGGACATGCACATAAAGAATTGAAGCAATTACTGATCGCAGTTAGTGGCTGTTTCGATATTCTCCTTGATGATGGTTTAAATAAGAAAGTTGTTAACTTAAACAGACCTGATTTTGGGTTACTTATAGTCCCTGGAATTTGGAGAGAATTATTTGGTTTTTCATCAGGAGCAATATGTCTTGTAATTGCATCTCACAGATATGATGAAAATGATTATTATAGGGATTATGATAAGTTTAAAAAATATAAAAGTTTATGATACATCCGACTTCTGAAGTACAGTCCAGAAATATTGGTTCTGGAACTTTAATATGGCAGTTTTGTGTGATACTTGAACATGCCGTTATTGGTAAAAACTGTAATATTAATTTCAACGTATTTATTGAGAACGATGTTATCATTGGTAATAATGTAACTATTAAAAGTGGTGTTCAGTTATGGGATGGAATAACTATTGAAGATAATGTATTTATTGGACCAAATGTAACATTTACAAATGATATTTTACCTCGTTCAAAACACTATCCTGATAATTTTTTACGTACCCTAATTAAAGAAGGGGCTTCTATAGGCGCAAATTCAACGATCATAGGAGGTTTAATTATTGGAAAGAATGCGATGATTGGAGCGGGAAGTGTTGTTACTAAAGATGTTCCTGGATATTCGCTATATTATGGAAATCCTGCTTCACTAAAAGGATATGTTTGTGCATGTGGAAGTAAATTAAACAAAACATTACAATGTTCAAGGTGTGATAAGAAATATCTTGAATTGAATGGAGTAATTAAAGAGCTATGATTATTAAATTTCTTGATCTCAAAGCAATCAATGATAGTTTTGAGCCGGAATTAACTGATGCTATTAGGAGGGTTCTGGATTCAGGATGGTATTTGTTAGGTGAAGAATTAAATTCCTTTGAAAAAGAATACAGTAATTACATTGGTTGTAAGCATTGTATCGGAGTAGCAAATGGGCTTGATGCTCTTCGGTTAATATTCAGAGCTTATTTAGAGTTAAATAAATTAAGAGAAGGTGATGAAATATTAGTTCCCGCTAATACATTTATTGCCTCTATCCTGGCAATTACTGAAAACCATCTTAAACCAGTGCTTATCGATCCGGATATTAATACATACAATCTGGATGGATCAAAAATTGAATCATTTATCACTGATAAAACTCGTGGAATACTTATTGTCCATTTATATGGCCGAATTTGTTGGGGTGAGAAACTTATAAATATTGCAAAACAATTTGGTTTATTGTTAATTGAAGATAATGCCCAGGCTGTTGGAGCAGAATGGAATGGTAAAAAATCAGGTTCTTTGGGTCACGCTTCAGGTCATAGTTTTTATCCCGGTAAAAACTTAGGTGCTTTAGGTGACGGGGGTGCTGTTACAACAAATGATGATAAGTTGGCATGGATAATAAGGGCGATTTCCAATTATGGATCATCTGAAAAGTATATTAATAAATACCAGGGTTTGAATTCCCGCCTTGATGAAATTCAGGCTGCAATACTGAAGGTCAAGTTAAAAAGATTGGATAAGGATAATCAGCAGCGTCGAATAATTGCAAAATATTACTCGGAGAACATAAATATTCCTGAGATAATACTTCCGGTTGATTCACAAAATTTTAAACTGGAAAATTATATGGAACATGTTTGGCATCTATTTGTGATAAGATCACATCAAAGAGATAAGTTAAGAGAATATCTTACAAAAACAGGTGTGTTAACTGGAATTCATTATCCTGTTCCACCACATAAACAAGATGCCTTTAAAAATTGGAAAAATATCCATCTTCCTATTACAGAAAAAATACATAATGAAGTATTGAGTCTACCCATTAGCCAGGTAATGAGATTAGAAGAAGCAGAAATCGTCAGACAGAGAATAGAAGAGTTCTTTAAGTGATTAAAACCTGCCTGCAGGAGAATAGTTTATTTATAAGTACTTTGCAGAACTTGTTGTATCAATTCCTTTATCTCTTTAATTTCTTTCATATGGATTAAATGTGCAACAATTAAATAAACCATGCATCCTGTAACGCTTCCAATTATTATTTTCAACCAGAAAGAATGCAGTAAGTAAGTTAATATTACTACAACAACTGCCATTACTATTGTTGCAACAATACATGGAAACATGTCTTTTAATTGTGAAATCCCGCTATAGTTAAAAAATTTACCAGGTAAATAAGTATTGACGAAAAAAGCTATAATAGATGTAATTACATGTCCAATCACAATAGCTTTCAAACCTAATGGTATAGTAATTATCAATGCTGTGGCAATAAAAGGGAATTTAAATAAGTCTACTTTAAGAAACAAATCCGATCTTCCTATCGCATTGAGAATATTCATATTGATCGCATTGACAGGGTAAAAAATTCTGGCGAAGCATAACCATTGAAGAAGAGGTACGGTGGGTAACCATTTGTCTGTGAGAAACAACCGAATAAAAGGTTCTGCAAGTATAGCTAAGAGAGTCATACTTGGAAAAATAAGAAATGAAGATGTTCTTATTAACTTTCTGAATACTTCTGACATTTTTTTCTGGTCATCCTGTAATGAGGCTAATATAGGGTAACTTACCTGCTGTAGTATACTTGTAACAGTCCCGGCAGATAATTCTGCAAATTGCCTTGATCTGGTATAGTAACCCAGTTCAGTAGCTGCATATACTTTTCCAATTGTTATATTATAAATATTTTGTATTGTTTGAGCATATAAACCTGCTATAAGTAATTTTGATCCAAAACCAAACAAATTTTTAAATGATTCTCTTGAAAACCTGATTGAGGGGATCCACTTACTGAGAATAAAGAACATTATGACCGAAACAAGGGCAACAGAAAGATTTTGAATCACTAAAGCCCAAACACCCAATCCCTTGAAAGCAAAATAAATACCTGATATACCACCAGTAAAAACAGAAATGATATTAACTTTTGCAATCGTCTTAAAATCCAGGTTAATTGTAAGTTTTGACCGCTGAACAATAGACATTGAATTTATTACAATATTTAAAGTTAGAATTCTTGTTAATGTAATTAACTGGGGGATATCATAGAACGTGGAAATCAGAGGAGCTGAGAAATATAGAATCAGATAAATAAATATACTAACGATAAAATTAAAAATAAAGACTGTGGAAAAATCTGTATCTGTCCGGTTCTTTTTCTGAATTAAACCTGACCCCATACCACTATCAATCAAACTTTGAGAAATAGCTATAAATATGGACAGCATACCTATTAATCCAAAATCTTCAGGCATCAGAATCCGGGCAAGTATTATACCAATCAGAAATTGACCCGACTGAACTGCAAATTTATCTGCGGCACTCCAAAGAATACCATTAATAGCAACTGTTTTTAATGTTTTGGGATTGATATTTATTTTATTCGTTAATTTTTATAAGTTTTACGATCTTTTTAAACATGCCTACTTCAAAACAGATCATATAAACGCCATTTGTAAATTCTTGCATGTCTAATTCAGTAAAATAATCTCCTGCTTTATTGAATTCTCCGGAATAATTGTGAATTAAATGTCCGAAAACATTGAAAATCTTAATATTTAATATTCCGTCGACTGGTTGATAATAATATACATTTATTTTATTATCAAATGGATTTGGATAATATAGTATCTTAATATTTAAAATATCACCTCCGTTTAAGTAAGATATCTTTTTAAAATATATTGGAGAGGTCCAGACAATTCCTCCATCCTTCTGAAAAGCTCTGATATAATAATAACTGTGGTTAGTAATGTCGGTAGTATAGAATTTTCCTTTAATTTCCTTTTTATTAGGGTATACGCTTTCTATTACCATATTATTACAGATAAACTCAATTTTTGTTAATGTGTCAGTACCTTGTATTTCATAATTAAAAACACGATTAGGTTCATTTGTAATAATCAAATCGCCCATAATATTCTTATCGTAAGATAATAGTACCTTTATTCTTCTTCCGTTAGTTGCAAAAGTGTGCCTGTTTTTTATTGCATTAAATATTTTATCCCGGGTTAAAGAATCAGCATAGACTCCAGTTAAGGCATATGTCCCTGGCCTTGTATCATGTGAATCAGTAACGCCTAAAAAACCGAGAATCTTTCCTGAGGCTAACCAATCCTGTACAGCAGAACCCTCAAGTTGTTTCGGACATGCCATCGGATTGTTGTAATATTCAAAATGATATTTTGAAATGATTTCTATAGTATTTTCCTGAGGTCCTGTAAGGGGCGTAACAAAAGAAGACCATGGTATGCAATTCGGATGGGCAATACTAACTATTCCTCTATTTTTATGAACAGAAGAAATCATATCACTTAAATTGAATTCTATTGCAGAAAATAATTTTGCAGTACTATCAGGATAAATTACAGTTCTGTGGCCTATCAAATTTTCGTTTGTGTATTCGTAGCCTATAAATGCCACAAAAGATCCTTCTTCATTATTCTGATTGGCAAGAAGCTGAAGTGAATCCCATTTGAAAGGGGTAAGTTCGAAGGGAAAGCAATCATGATCCGTTATGCATATAAAATCAAGTTTTGTGATATTTTTAGCATAATCATATACTACTTGCGGTTCATCTTTTCCATCTGAAAAGTTTGTATGCATATGTAAATCACCGAAATAATAATTCTGTGCGAGAAGGGAATCAGGTATGAAATATTGGAATATAATGAAGAATAAGAGTACTTTATATAATAAGGAGTGATACTTTATATGATATGTGAAATAATTACACATTATGTTATATCCAAAATATTATCAAATAATCAAAACCGGATATTATCTGTAAAAACGTTGAAATAGGATAATATATTTATTGACTCTAAATGATTACCACAAAGGTAATATTTTAATTCTTTTTGTTTCTTAAATATCAGTATCCCTGAGCCTTTTCAAAGTCTGATTTATTAAGGTTGAAGAAGTATTTTTTGTGTAAGGAAAATAAATTATTTTAACACCAACCTCATTAAATTGTTTCTCAAATTCCTTCCATTGAGGAGTATTATACCAATCATCTCCAACAAACATAATATCAAATTTGAGTTTGTTCCATGCTTCTTTTTTATCCATATTATATTGAGGAATAGCAGCATCTACGTATTTTATGCTTCTAACAATTTCCAGTCTTTCTTCAAAGGGTATTATCGCTTTTTTACCCTTATAAGAAACCAGATCGTCGGTCGTGACTCCGACAATTAATTTATCACAAAGGGATTTAGCATTTTTTAACATTATTAAATGCCCAATGTGGAATAAATCAAAAACCCCGGTAGTGTATCCAATAATCATTTTTTTACTATTATATGGTTTAATTTCAATTAAAGCATTCTAATTTCATATATTATATTCTTCAGTTAATATAAGATCAATGAAACTGTTTAAATTATAAAGTAACCATTTTTGATCACCTGTATAATTAGTTAAATCTAAATTATTATGAAAAATATCGTTTGTTGGGAGGAGCCAATTATTCAACCATTGATCCATTGGTCTGGAAAAGGGTATTTTTTCAGGTATCTCTAAATCAGGATAAAGGATTTTAAACAATTCACGTAATAAATATTTACTTTCCCCATTGCGAATTCGATTCAGATCTAAAGATTTAGCAAGTTTCATTTTAGTATAAGGTTCAATTAATGAAACCCCGGCAGTTGCAGCAGCATTAGAAAATGATTGAATTAAGCCATTCCCGTGAATTTTCTTAATAAAACTCTGTACATCAATATGAGAACCATTTTTAAAAGGAGAAAATACTGAAGATAGGTCAAGTGGTTCTTTTAATACTTTTTTTGTATCTATAAAACTATATCGTTTTATAAAATCATAAAAAGACCAGTCTTTTGAAAGAAGCTTATCAAATCCTCCAAATGTAGAATCTGCTACAGTGCCAACGATTAATTTACTAATACCCATCTTTTTAGTTGTACAAAAAACCTTATAAAGAGGTACTTCAACTGGATGTAATGGTGATTTTTTATGAAACATTAATTCATTGGAATAATTAAGATAATCATCCCACTCTACATTAATAATATGATGATCTAATCCTAATATATTAGTGTACTTCCGTGCTTTAATAGTTTCATCAATCGCACTCTCTGCTATAAATTTTATAGTAAATGCTTTAGTTTCCCTGGGAACGAATGCTGCTAATATTGCAGAATCAATACCCCCACTTAATAATATACCTGTCTTATCGTCTATTAAACTTAAATTATCTTTAATGGAATTAATAATATCTTCAGCAGTTTCGATTTCAACTTCATTTTTTACCAGATTTTCAGGCCACCAAGGTTTCCAATCCAAAAGCCATGATTTATCCCTATCCACTACATATCTGAATGTAAGAAAGGAATTAATGCAGTAAGGATCTATTTTTTTTATTTTACGTTTTTGAGTCTTTTTCATAAGAATATTTGTTGGATTAAATATGATTAGTATTTTTTAATTTTTATCCATAGTATCTAAACTAGTCACAATATGTTTATTTAATGATTGAATTATATTATCAGAAGCAAAAATATTTCTTGTTTGTATAATATTTTCATTAATAAACTTTTTTCGTAAATTATGCATCGGATCTTTATTAGTAATAATATCTTCAATAAAATTAATAATTTCTTTTTTATTATGTGCTACATAATGGAGTTTCAAAACTTGTTTGCCAAAATCATTTAAACGTTCTGTGATTTTTTGATCACGTAACAAAAACAAAGCAGGTTTTCCTGTTATTAAATACTCTACCATAAAAGATCCTGAATCATGTATTAATGCATCAGAGGTTAAGAATAAATCTATATAGTCGGAGTCATTAATTTGTCTGATAGGTGACTCTTTCCAATTTTTATAATATTCATCGGCTCGCTCATTTCCCCAGACTTGTGGAAGGCTAAGTTTGGAAAGTAGTAATGGATGGGGTTTAAAAGCGACTGTAATATGCTCTTTATATTTTTCTGAAATAAATAACATGAAATTAAAATAATCTAAAAATGTTGAATAGTCGAGTGAGCAACCAAAACCAGGGATAGTATGATGTGGGGCCCAAATAATACGTTTTAATTTGTATTTTTTATTAATCCAAACATTTTCAGGAATATTATTACTGTCAAACATGTTGTCGATACCAGGGTATCCTACAATATCCATGTTTCTTGCATTATTTATCATTCTATTTCTTGCAAAACAATAATGTGATTCTGTTTGAATGAAATATTTCCATACTAAATTGTGAGTTTTAAGATTATACACAGCATTAAAATCATTTGTTACTGTAAATGAATATGGGACATAACAAGTAAGTATATCATTAAAGTTACCAATTAAATATTCTGATCTCGTTAATGGATAAGGATTTGTAAAAAAAACTATATCTGGCTTAATTTCCTTTTTTACATCAACCCATGATTTTTTTTCAGAATGTAATGTTCTGAAATAAGGATAACCTTTCCTTTTAATGAAGTCTTCAGCCCGGTTCATTGTTTCAATCATCACATCATCTCCGGATTTTATATATGGACAAATTACAATAACGGGATCAAATCTGATGCTTTCTAACATAAATTTGAAAACATAATCAAGTTTCCAGACTGCTGCATCAATCAGAAAGAAAACTACTTTAACCTTTTCATTTTTTTTTATTTTTTTTTGTAATTTTTTAAGGGCTTTTCTATGATTTTTCCTGACTATTGCAATTAATGCTCTGAAATAATTATTACGTATCCAGGTACGTACAAACTCAGGTATTATGATCCTTATCATTTTTAAGAAAACATCATATATCATATTGTGTCTTTTTTTTTCACTATTATTTCAATAAAGCTTGTTCTTTAAAAATTAATGAAATATTGTAAGACAAATATAGCAATATTTAATATTGGTAAACCACTATTATTACGAATCCCGGATGACAGCTAATGAACTATATCAGATATCCCGATATCAGATAATATATAATCATTTTTAATATTAAGGATTAATTTTATTATTTTGCATTCCCCTTCATGTGTTTCAAAGATATTATGAAAACGCTTCCATTAGTTACAGTTGCAGTTCCATCATATAATCATGAGAATTATATTGAGCAGTGTATAAAGTCAATATTAAATCAAACATATCATAATATCGAAATAATAGTTATAGATGATGGATCCACTGATAAATCCCCTGAAATTCTTACTGCGCTGAAGGAAAAGTATGGCTTTGAACTGATTATTCAAAAAAACCAGGGAATTTCAAAAACTATTAATAATATATTAAGAACATATGCTCGTGGTAAATATTTTGCAATTTGTGCGTCTGATGATTATTGGCCTCCTGAAAAAATTGAGAAACAGGTAACTTTTATGGAAAACAACAGGTTTTATCCTATGTGTTACGGAAAGACTTATTATGTTAATGAAAACTCACAACTTGAAACAAAATATGATTTTCTCAACCTGAACCTGAGAGGGGGTCATGTTTTTGAAGATATCTTATGTTTTAAGTTGCATCCGCCAGTAAATTATATGTTCAGAACTGAAGTTTTTCAAGAAATCGGATATTACGATGAAAATAATAAAGCAGAAGATTATTATATGAATCTTAAGATTTCTGAAAAATATGCAATCGGTTTTCTTAATGAATTTTTAAGTTTTTACAGGACTCCAAGCGTTATTGAAAGGGTAGAGAAATTTGATGTGGTATCAGATGCGCATTTTATAACTCTTCAGGATTATAAATATCATCCACTGTATTTTAAAGCCAGGAGAATTGTTTATCTTCGTAAATTCGATATGTTTTCTGGTTTTAAGTCAATGAAAAGGAAGGCTCTGTTAAATTTATTTAAATCCATAAATCTTTTTTATCATAGAAGATTTTTAATTGCCTGTATAAAAATGTTTTTTTTCTGGAAATAATGTTCTATGGTATAATGTTTTATGGATAATTTAGGACAATATATACTGTATTTATTTAAGAAGTCTATAAAGCTACCTAAATATTTATTAGTCTTCTTGTTGTTATATTCTTATATCTATAATCCTATTTTTCAGGTGCTTGGATTTGGAGTTGTGAAAATATTATTATTAATATCTGTTATCTATATTCTATTTTCCGGGAAGACATCCTTTATAATTGAGAATTATAAAAACGAATTTTTTTTCACTTTCTGCTTAATAACCTACACATTTATAACAACAATTTTTGGTGACGGATCTGCAATTGCAACACCCTATCAGCATTTAATGTGGTATCTTGAATGCTTTTTGATACCTTGTTTTTTACTGTTTCTCTTCAAGGATATTTTTAAAGTAGTTTCATGGGAATTTGTTATTGTTATCACTGGTTTTATTGCATCTCTTATCACCTTATACCTTATTTTAAATCCTAGTATTAATGTATTGATACGCAACAATATTATTATCGATACACGCGACACTGTTATCCGTGCAGATGCAATTGGAGATTACCGGGGTTATACAATTGCTGAGGGTTCTATGTTTAGCTATGGTATTGTTCAGGGCATAGTTCTGGTTATTTGTTTATATTCTGTAAGAAAAAACTTTTTATTTATTTTCCCGGTAATATTTATTTTTATCTCAATACTTTTCAATGCTAGAATTGGATTAGCAGCCCTGATAATTTATATTCCATTAGCTATCCTATATAAAAAAGTGAAAATTAGCACCTTAGTATTCCTTAGTCTTTTGCTTCTTATTAGTTATTCTATATTGTCCCGAATGGATTTTTTTGAGGATTATAAGGCAACATTTGAATGGGGAATGGATTTTTATAAAGATGCTGATGCTTATTTAAAAGGAGATCAAAAAATCTCTAATTACAGTCTATTGATGGAATACATGCTGTTTTTCCCGGAGAAGTTATCCGGACTTATATTTGGTGAGGGGAGGAATGTTTATGGATTGGGTTTTGGTATAGGGTCTGATATTGGGTATGTTAATCAAATATTTACAGGAGGTTTGATATATTTATCTTTAATGCTTGCTTTTTTGGGCTACTTATTTAAACGCCTCTATAATCATTCAACTGACAAACTCATCCCGATTCTATTTTTTCTAACAATAATTGCTGTTAATATTAAAGGAATTGTTTTTTTTATTCCTCATGGATTTTTACGATTAATTAGTTTTTATTATGTATATAAAATAAGCTTCGATGAAGGAGAGAAACAATAATTTTTATGAACCGGTTATCAAAATTAAATTTTTTCTCAATTAACTGTTTTTTATCTTCAAGAAATTAATTATATTATTAAAATTAATGCATCTATATAATACCCAGGTTACTCCTTTTTTTAGCATAATAACTGTCTGTTTAAATGCAGGTAATGAATTAAAAAAAACTATTGATTCAATATTGCATCAATCATTTTTTAATTACGAAATAATAATTAAAGATGGAGGATCAAGAGATGCGTCGCTCAATGAGTTACCTGAGAATAAAAAAATTAATTTAATAATCAAAAATGATCAGGGTATTTATGATGCAATGAATCAGGCATTAGAATCTGCCCGGGGACAATACGTGCTCTTTCTGAATGCAGGGGACTATTTCTTTGATAACTCAGTGTTAAAAGCGTTTTATGAGATTATTATTCGTAGCAATTATCCTTCTGTAATTTATTGTAATTACATGTCTTCAAAACAAAATATTTATATTCAAAGTCCTGTAAGACTTACACGATTTTTTCTCTTCAGGACTATGCTATGTCATCAGGTTTGTATGATAAAAAGGGAAATGTATTATAAATATGGGAATTTCAATACAAATTATAAAGTTGATGCTGATTTTGATTTTTTACTGAGGCTTATAATTATAGGGAAAGAAAGTTACAAGTACTTAAAGAAAATAGGTATTTATTCTACACATGGAGGCTTTTCTATTCAAAATAAATCACTGGGCAAGAATGAAGTTAAAAATATCAGGAAATTATATTTTCCTAAACAATATCTCTTCTATAGTATTTTTTATCTAATGACATTCCCGGGACTTAGAGACAAAATTGCTTCAGGTAATGGATTGTTATCAAAGTTATATCTTAAAATAGTAAATTTATATAACCGTTTAATATAAATTATTTTTATGAGAATATTGTTCCTGGGAGGATTATTCCCAGAAAGCCAATACCCGGAAATTGTTCGTAATAGTTCAGGACCTGTTCAAAATGCGGCTAATAATCTTCAATGGTCAATTTTAAAAGGACTTATTCATTATACTGATTCAATTGATGTGATAACTATTCCCTTTCTTGGAAGTTACCCATTTGAATACAAAAAGCCATTTTATAGAGGAATTGGATTTAAACTGATGAATAAAATCAATGGAATCTCAGCTGGTTTTCTGACTTTACCATTTATTAATTTGTTAAGCAGATACCATAGCACCCGAAAGGAATTAAGAAAGTGGATAAGACACACTGATGAAGAGGTTTGTATTTTAATTTATTCTGTGCATACCCCTTTTTTAAAATCAGCTATTAAAATAAAAAAGAATAATAAAAATGTTAAGTTATGTCTTTTTGTACCTGATTTACCTGAGTATATGTCTGAGAACAAACATATAATATACCTTTTTTTCAAGAAAATAGATGTGTGGATAATAAACAGAGCAATTAAAAAAGTTGATTATTTTGTTGTCCTTACTGATACTATGCTAAATAAATTAAATATATCAAATAAACCATTTGTCAGAATTGAAGGTATTTATAATTTTGATGAGGCATTACCTCTGCCTGAAAAGGAAAAGAAAAAAACCATTCTTTATACTGGAAATATTGATAAACGATATGGGATACTTAACCTTGTCAAAGCTTTTAAAATGATTAATTCTGAAAATTTTCAGCTATGGATAAGGGGTGAGGGAAATACAAAAAGTGTCATTATAGAAGAAGCAAAAAAAGATCATAGAATAAAGTATCTTGAAAAAATGAGCAGAAGTGAATTATTGAAACTTCAGCGTAATGCTACTGTTTTGGTCAACCCTGCCCTTCCAATTGAAGAATATACTACATATTCATTCCCTTCGAAGATTATGGAATATATAGCCTCGGGAACCCCATGTATATTATTTCGCTTGAAGGGCATTCCTGATGAATACTTTGATTATTGTTTTGTTCCCCTTAAAGAGGATATTGAAAGTCTCTCTGAGATTATTGTAAATGTTTGTAATAAAGGAAATGATGAGTTGGAAGAATTTGGTAAAAAAGCATCAGAATTTATTTTAAAACATAAAAATCCTGTTATTCAGGCAGAGAAAATATATAAAATGTTAATAGAATAATTTTGACAATATAAAAAAATACTAATATGTTTAAAAATAAAGTTTTATTAATAACCGGTGGCACTGGATCTTTTGGAAATGCAGTATTAAAAAGGTTTTTAAATACAGATATTAAGGAAATACGGATATTTTCGCGTGATGAGAAAAAGCAGGATGATATGCGTCACAGATTAAAAAGTTCGAAAGTAAATTTTTATATTGGTAATGTGCGAGATAAGCGAAGTGTTGATTATGCGATGCAGAGTGTAGATTTTGTATTTCATGCTGCCGCCCTGAAACAGGTTCCATCATGTGAATTTTTTCCTTTAGAAGCAGTTAATACAAATATTCTGGGTACACAAAATGTGTTGGATTCAGCACTGGAATATAAAGTGCAGAAATTAATCGTACTAAGTACTGATAAAGCGGTTTATCCCATTAATGCAATGGGGCTTAGTAAAGCATTAATGGAAAAAGTTATGATTGCCAAAGCACGGGCTTTGGGAAATGACAAAAGAACCATTTTATGTGGAACTCGTTATGGTAATGTAATGGCTTCGAGGGGTTCGGTTATACCTTTATTTATTGATCAGATAAAATCAAACAAAGATATCACAGTTACAGATCCTAATATGACTCGTTTTATGATGACTATTGAAGATGCTGTAGAATTGGTATTATATGCTTTCTCAAATGGGGAAAATGGAGATATTTTCGTTCAAAAAGCTCCGGCATCAACAATTGGAGATTTAGCCAGAGCACTTATTGAATTATATAAATCAAAAAGTAAAATAAGGATAATTGGCACCCGACACGGAGAAAAATTATATGAATCTCTAATAAATCGTGAAGAAATGGTAAAAGCTATTGATTTGGGCAATTATTATCGTATACCGTCCGATAATCGGGGGCTTAATTACGCAAGCTATTTCACAGAAGGAGAAAAAAGAATATCTATTATCGAAGATTATCATTCTCATAATACAACCCGGTTAAATAGTGAGGATGTTAAAAATTTATTGCTGAAATTACCTGTCATCAGAAAAGACATATTAGGAGAGAATATTGACCAGAGTTTCGATTAACCAAAATAAGGGAAATTGAGTAACTTCCGATATAAAACACATTATTTACTCAATAATAATAGTAATAAATAAATCAATAAGGGTATGATTAATGTTGGTATTACCGGTCAGCCAGGATTTATTGGGACTCATCTATACAACACTCTTGGATTATACCCTGATGAATTCAAAAGAATACATTTTGAAGATGATTTTTTTCAGGATGCTGCATCCCTTGAAAGATTTGTAAAAGATTGTGATACTGTTGTTCATTTGGCAGCTGTTAACAGGCATGATTCACAGGAGGTATTATATCAAACTAATATTGAGCTTGTTAATAAAATAATCAGCGCCTGTGAAAAAACAAAATCAAAACCGCATATTATTTTTTCTTCATCTATTCAGGAACAATTGGATAACTATTATGGTAAATCAAAAAAAGAAGGCAGAAAAATTTTTAAACGATGGGCAAAACAAAATAATGCAAATTTCACGGCTCTTTTAATCCCAAATGTATATGGCCCTTTCAGCAGACCTTATTATAATTCAGTTGTAGCCACATTCTGTCAACAACTTACTCATAATGAGGAACCTTTAATACTTAATGATAATGAAATTAATCTTATCTATGTCGGAGAATTGGTGGAAGAAATTTTTAAGATTATTAAAACAGATTCAAGTAAATCAGATCCGAAAACAAGGCATATTATTGTTTCTCATACTTCAAAAATAAAAGTCTCAGAATTATTAAATCTCCTCCGCAACTTTAAACATAATTACTTTGAAAGAGGAGAAATTCCTTCAATGCAAAATTCCTTCCATCGTAATTTATTCAATACTTTTCTGTGCTATGTAGATTACTCTGAGTTTTTTCCATTTAAGTTAACCATGAATATTGATCAGCGTGGTTCTTTTGTTGAATTGATTAAATTAAACAGCGGTGGACAGATTTCCTTCTCTACAACAAAACCTGGAATAATAAGGGGTAATCATTTCCACACTCGTAAAGCAGAACGTTTTGCAGTCATTAAGGGTAAAGCTATAATTAATATACGAAGAATAGGAACAAATGATATGTTTTCTTTTCGACTCGATGGTAATCAACCTGCATTTGTTGACATGCCGGTATGGCATTCTCATAACATTATAAATACAGGAATTGAGGAATTAATTACAATATTTTGGGTAAATGAACATTTTAATCCCGGGGATTCTGATACATACCATGAGATTGTTTAATTAAGTTAATTTAAATTATTATTGGATTTCTGTATCTTAACGGGATATTAATTTTATCTTAAAATAATAAGTGACAGGTTATGAAAAAATTAAAGGTATTAACTGTTATTGGTACACGACCTGAAATAATAAGGCTTTCGCAGGTCATAAAAAAACTAGATACATCAGATGGCATCAGTCATGTTTTAGTTCACACGGGGCAGAACTTTGATTACGAGCTTAATGAAATTTTTTTTCTGGATCTTGGTATTCGCAAACCAGATTATTTCCTCAATGCAGCAGGGGGAAATGCCGCAGTTACTATAGGAAAAGTTATAATTAATATTGATTCTGTTCTTGAAAAGGAAAATCCCGATGCATTTCTGGTTCTTGGTGATACAAACAGTTGCCTTTGTGCAATACCTGCAAAAAAACGACATATTCCTGTTTTTCATATGGAGGCAGGAAATCGCTGTTTTGACCAGAGGGTCCCTGAAGAAACAAATCGCAAGATTGTAGATCATGTAGCAGATATTAACCTTACATATAGTGATATAGCCAGAGAATATCTTTTAAGGGAAGGAATTCCTCCCGACCGCGTTATTAAAACGGGAAGTCCTATGTATGAGGTGCTTAACCATCATAAAGAGAAAATTGAACATTCTGATATATTAAGAAGATTAACTCTTGAAAAATATAAATACTTTCTAGTCTCAGCTCATCGTGAAGAAAATATTAATTCCTTAAATTTCGGGCAATTGGTCAATACCCTTAACTATATCGCTGAAAATTTTAACTTCCCGATTATTATTTCAACTCATCCCAGAACTCGCAATAAGATTAATAAGGAAGGAATTGAATTTCATCCGTTAATTCAATTATTAAAACCGCTTGGATTTATTGATTATAATCATTTACAGATAAGAGCAAAGGCTGTTCTCTCTGATAGCGGAACTATCTCAGAGGAATCATCAATTTTAAATTTTCCGGCATTAAATATAAGGGAAGCACATGAACGGCCTGAAGCAATGGAAGAAGCTTCGGTTATAATGACAGGACTAAACAAAGAAAGGATTTTACAGGGTCTAACAATCTTGGAGAAACAGGTAATAGGAAATCAACGGACCCTACAAATGGTAAAGGATTATTTAGCACCCAATGTATCTGAAAAAGTAGTGCGGATAATTTTGAGTTATACAGATTATGTAAAACGTACAGTTTGGAGTGAATAAAAAAATGATAAATAAAAAAATCTGGATTGTAACGGAACTATTTTATCCTGAAGAAACTGCTGTTGCATATATTTTTTCAAGAATTGCAAATTTTCTCTCCTTTAATTATGACATCTCAGTTATTTGTGGACCTGAATTATTTGATAAAAACAAAATTGATTTTAAAGATGACTATCAAATTTCCAGGAAAATTATTATTTACAGAACTTCAACATTTTTCGATTATAATAAGAATTCATTAATTCAAAGAACCCTGAGGATTATCAGTTTAAGTATTAGAATGAGTATTTTGGTTTTAACAAAAATAAAGAGAGGGGAAATAGTATTATTATCAACTCATCCTGTTCTTTTAATGCTGATAATTTGTTTCTTTAAGAAATTCAATAAAATCCAACTTCATATCCTTGTACATGATGTTTTTCCTGAAAACACAATTCCTGCCAGAATATTTAAGAATAATAAATCAATAGTTTATAAATTATTAAAGTACATATTTGATAAAGCATATTCAAAAGCCGATCATTTGATAGCAATTGGCAGGGATATGGGAGATATTTTAATAAAGAAAACAGAGAGGTTTAAAAGTCTTAATTCAGTTTCTGTTGTGCCAAATTGGGCTTTTTCAGAGAAGCAAAGTGTTAATAGTAAGAATCTGAAATTTAAAAGTAACAAGCAAAATAAAATAGTATTGCAATATTCTGGAAATATTGGGCGAGTTCAGGGAGTTAAGGAAATTATTGACGCATTTATTAAATCTGATAATCCGGATATTTATCTTATTATAAGGGGTACCGGAGCACAATATGAGGAGATAAAACAATTCATAGATAAAATGAAACCACAAAATATAAAACTTTATGGCGCTTATTCCAGAAGTGATGAAATGAAGTTTTTGTCAGAGAGCGATATCTCAATTGTTTCTTTAAAAAAAGGAATGTATGGTTTAGGTGTTCCATCAAAAACATATAATATACTTTCAGCCGGGAAACCCATTCTATTTGTCGGCGATCCTGATTCAGAGGTTTCATTAATGGTCAGAGAACATAATAATGGATGGGTAATTGACATTGAAAAGGAGAGGGAATTAATAGATTTTTTAGATAATTTAAAATTCAAAAACAGGAAAGAAATTCAAAAGAAGGGATTAATAAGCCGATCACTTGCAGAAACATACTATGAGGAGAATAATATATTGACACTTTTTCAAAAGAAAATGGAAAAACATTTCAAAGATTAATTCTATTATATATGCTGTTTTCTAAATGATCAATTTAAATCTGATTTATGAAAATTCTTTTTACCGGATATACGGGTTTTATAGGATTAAATCTTGTAAAAGCATTCACCAATCATACTATCTATGGAGTGGATATTGTACAAGGTAAATCGGTTTTAAAGCATTATTACTGGGAAAATCTCAATGATTGCAGGGACGCAGATTGCATTATTCATCTGGCAGGTTTAGCCCATGATATCAATGATATTTATGATGAAAAAAAATATTTTGATGTTAATGAAGGTCTAACAAGAGAAATTTATGATTTTTATAAAAATTCCACCGCAACAAAATTTATTTTTTTTAGCTCAGTTAAGGCTGTAGCTGATTCAATAAACGATATTCCTCTATCTGAAGATTATCCTCCCGATCCTAAAACTCCTTATGGAAAATCCAAGCTTGCAGCCGAAAAATATATTCTAAATAATAAAATATTACCAGAAAAGAAGTTTTATATTCTCCGGCCATGTATGATACACGGACCCGGGAATAAAGGTAATCTTAACCTGTTATTTAAGTTAATTAATAAAGGAATTCCCTATCCTTTAGGAGCTTTTAAAAATTTCCGGTCATTTTTATCTATATGGAATCTGGTATACATTATTAATGAGTTAATTGAAAAGCCAATTAATTCCGGAATATATAATTTAGCTGACGATGACCCGGTTTCAACAAATGAACTGGTTGCTTTAATTGCAGAGGCTCTGAACAGAAAACCCCGAATATGGTCAATTCCGAAAAGTATTATTCATATGGCTGCAAGAACTGGTGATATTTTTAAATTGCCAATAAATTATGTTAATCTCCAAAAACTTACGGAAACATATATAGTTTCCAACTCTAAAATCAAAAAGGAACTGGGAATTGAGAAGTTGCCAGTTACTGCTGTAGATGGACTGATCAAAACTCTTGAAACATTTGTATAATGAAATTTCTGCTTATATCCGGTATTATTCTGATTTTACTTTTAATATATTTTCGTTTAGCTGCTTATTATCAGATAGTCGATAATCCAACTAAACGAAGTTCCCATAAAAAACCAACCATACGCGGAGGAGGAATAATCTTCCCCATTGCAGCTATCTTTTGGTTTCTGCTTTTTGATTTAAAGGATATATGGGTTATTACCGGACTTGTTATTATTTCTTTAGTTAGTTTTATTGATGATCTGAAGAATTTATCCCGCGTGATCCGGTTTTTAACACATATTATTGCAGTCAGCCTATTATTCGCAGGCACAAAAATGTTTCATTATCCGGTATATATTTGGGCCCCCGCATTTATTATAATATTAGGATGGATTAACATCTTTAATTTTATGGATGGGATTAACGGGATCACCGCTTTTTATAGTTTGATTTTTTTTATAACAATTTTATATTTAGTGCATTTCATGGGTTATACCAGTTATGATTTCCCCCTTGTGATGGTTATTAGTGTTTTAATCTTTGCATTTTTTAATGCAAGGAAAAATGCAAGGATTTTCGCAGGTGATGTGGGAAGCATAACAATTGCATATATACTCGCATTTTTTATGATCATGCTTATATCAAAGACCGGTAGAATTGAATATCTGCTTTTTCTATCCGTTTATGGAATTGATAGTGTTGTTACAATTCTATTTAGGATTTTCCAGGGTGAGAATATCTTCGAAGCTCATCGTACACATCTGTACCAATTTATGAGTAATGAGCTGAATTTAGAACATATAAAAGTTGCTGCCTTATATGCCATTACACAAATGCTGATCAATGTTTTTACTTTAATTATGATTGAAAAGGAGAAAATGAATATGGCGGTTTTTTTCAGTACTCTGTCAATATTGCTAATATTCTACCTGACGATTCGTTTACTGATCTTTCGAAGAATTAAAGGAGTATAATTTACTGATTAAATTTCTGATCGGATGGGGACAAGAGAAATTTTCAGACGTTTATTTTCTGAGCTTCATATTCAAATGTTGGTATCAGGACTTTTAAATGCTCCCTAATCGCCATTCCATTATTTTTATGAGCTATTTCAAACAATTCATCCAAGAGTGTTTCAAAATTTTCTTTAGGGAATCCTGAAGTCTTGGCAGCGAATATTTTGGTATAATGAGTAGCTGTTGTATTTTCCTCATCAGTGAGAAGTTCTTCGAACATTTTTTCACCGGGACGTACACCTGTATATACTATTTCAATATCTTCACCCGGGGTCATTCCGGATAACCTGATAAGATCATTAGCGAGATCAACAATTCTTACAGGTTCACCCATATCAAGCACATATACTGCCCCGTTACCTCCTAATCCTCCCGCCTGAATAACTAATTGTGAAGCTTCAGGTATGGTCATAAAATATCTCGTCATGTCAGGATGCGTAATGGTTATTGGACCTCCGTTTTCAATTTGCTGCTTGAATAAAGGAACTACACTTCCCCGGCTGCCCAGAACATTGCCAAATCGCACTGAAACAAACTCCTGACCTTTTTCTGCCCTGCAGGAACCCCATTCTACCAAAAATTCAGCAACACGTTTGGATGCACCCATAACAGAAGTAGGATTGACTGATTTATCAGAAGAAATATTAACAAAACGTTCAACCCTGTACTTCAATGCCATATTCACCATATTTCTGGTGCCTCCGACATTATTAAATACAGCCTGTGCAGGATTATTTTCCATTAAAGATACATGTTTATGTGCAGCTGCATGAAATACTACCTGGGGAAGATATTTACTGAAAACCTTTTCAAGAGATTCAATGTCCTTTACATCGGTAATTAAACTGATGAAATCCAATTCCGGGAATATCTGCCTGCATTCTGTCTCAATTTTAAAAATACTGTTTTCACCTCTTCCCAGAAGAAGGACTCTATCAGGTTTACATTTTGTAATCTGCCGTACAATTTCACTGCCAATAGACCCGCCGGCACCGGTAACAAGAATGGTTTTGTTTTGAAGATAACCGGAAACAGAGTCAAGATCCAACTCGATATGATCTCTTCTTAAAAGATCATGAACATCTACTACACGTAATTTAGTAAGATTGAATTTATTACTGATAAGCTCATAAAGCCCCGGCATAATCTGGAATTCCACCTCAGATGCTTTCGCCAGTTCCACGACATATCGTATAACCTTCCCTGGAGCAGTTGGCATTGCGATCAAAACCAAATCAATATTTTTACTGTTAACTATTAATGGTAAATCTGCAAGCTTGCCAAGAACCGGAACTCCCATATATTTTGTTTTCTGCTTGTCATTGTCGTCATCGAGCATTCCTATGGGATTCATTTTGACCTTAGGATTTTTATAAATTTCCCGGAGTAACATGTTCCCGGCATCACCTGCACCAATGATTAATACTCTTTTTATTAAACTTTTTGATCTTTCGGCAATCAGGATCCCGGAATTTTCATATTTAATACGTACTAAAAATCTTGCAAAACCTAATAAAATTAAAGCAATAGTTACAGAAATCAGGGGAACAGATAAGGGAATAAAAATAATATTACTAATGGTTAAAGAACAAATTGTTAATATTAAAAAAGGGATGAGAAGGCCTTGTGAAAGTCTGTATATATCCCTGACTCCAAAATTATGCCATGATTGTCTGTGAAATCCAAATAAATAAATAATTAATGATTTAATTGGGATGGCAATTAAAAATAATATTGCTATATCTTGAATATAATATAAAGTTTGCTCCTCAAGTCGAAGAAAGTATGCAGCCGGAAGAGATAAAGACCATAATATTAAATCAACAAAAAACTTAAGTAGACTTCTATCTTTCATGATGTATTGTAGGTGATAATAACAATAAACAATAACAAAATATCATAGTAATTTATAAACGGATATTTTATTTACAAACCTATTCAGTATAACAAAATTAATATTTTCCAGTAAAAATATGATTTTAAAGGATTATATTTCATTAAAATAATAAAAATTACAGCAACAAAATTTTTTTCCTTCTAAATTTTAAACAAGTTTTGCAATTATTATTGTAATTAGATTTTATAAACAGATTGATGAAATTGCTATATAATTCAGTAATTTAAAAAATTCAATACAAGTTTTTCCCTGATCAATTTTAAAACTAATTTCGTTAATATTTTATATAATACAAAATCTTGTTTCATGGCTACACCGATATAATTAATATAACCTGGAACCTGATATAAAGCAAAAATAATGCCCTGTTTTCATGAAATAATTTCCAATACTTATAATGAATATTATCATTTGAGCTTAGTGTGTTATATACTTAACGGTTTAATAATAAATTAAATAAATAAATTAAAATGAAATCCTTTTAACATAATTCATCTCAATACCAATGTTATTTCCATACATTTCCCCTTTATCAATTCCTAAAATAAAACTTATATCTGTCTCTTTTAATAATCCCTGGTACGTCAGTTTAAGCATGAGTGATGATTGATTTTTAGAGGGATTATATTCAAATTGATAGGTTCCTTTATTTACGGAGTATGTATAAAATAAAATATATTCGATAACAGATATTTTCCCGTTGAGTCCTGTATGTATTGCATTTACCCTGTTATTATTGAAGTTTTCGGTCTCCTTGTTCTCATCAGTCAGAATAGGCGAGGTGAAAAGCGGATTTCCAATGGTCATATTCTGATATGACCATCCCATCTTATAAAGCCAGTTGTTGAAATAATTATCATTCCATGTAGGGGGACGGGGATCGGAAGGATCCGGAAGTTGAGGAGCCCCACTTTGATAAGTAGTAGATAACATTTCCAGAAGAATCCTGCTTAAAATTTTAGTCTTGTTCATTGTAACGCTGATCCCATATAAACCATCCCACAAATTTCGGTTTGTTCTGCCGCTGTTATCTTCAAAGATAGATTGCCAATAGAGACCAATATTAAAAGGATTAAGTTTAATATCAGCTCTCAGATTATAACTGCCAAGGTGGTTACCTGCTGCATTTTTCTGGTCATTTACAGGAGAATCACTCTCTCCGCTTCTGGCGAAGAAAACATTACGGAATGCACGCAGGTCTGAAGGAAGTGAGCCATACAGAGGATTAGTGGATGTGCCTCCCCATTGCGAGAAATGATGAAGCCCAATTGAAAAATTCACAGGAAGATCTCCGCCTGCTTTAAAAAATAAATATTTATGATGTAGTAAAGCGTTTTTAACATAAAGGTTGTTTTCAAACCAGCCATGGGATATCCCTGCCTTAAAATGCAGATATCCATGTGATAAAGGTATTGGAACATATTCAGGTGTACTAAGTGAAACAGCAGGTATCGGCAGCGAATTACCCGACCATAATAATCCGCCTGAACTTAAGGTACTATCCTGATTGCCAAAAGATTCCTTTATCCTGCCTGCTTGTAACTGAACAAAATACAATTTAACTTTCCCGTAACCCTCTTCAAAATAAGCCGAATAATCACTGCTAAACCTGTTTACCAAATTAAAACCCCAGGAAAAATCAATTTTTTTATCTTCCCGGAAGTATCTGTTATAACCCGTCCGGATATAAAAATTATTCGCATTATGTTCAAAGAGAGAATATTGATTTGAAAAAAGCCAAAAAGGAAGAGATGTTCCGGAATATAATAATGAACCTGCTTCCAGGTTGATCTGGTTAGGGGTTTGCTGGGCAAATATTATAGTTCCAGGAAAAAGCACCATAAGTAGTTTTACATATTTAGTTTTTTTCATCATAAATTATGATGCAAATTATCCTCTTTAATAATTCATATAATTCTTTATCTTCCCATTTCAAATACAATAAATATTAGTTAGTCTGGTATTTAAAATTCCAGACATTTAATTAAGTATAACTTATTTTCAATATTTATTATTGTATTGAAATGGGTAAAAAATACGGGTTAATTTTATAATAAGACTATTTTTTTTCCCGAAAGTTTAAAACTAAGACTAAGATAACTAATAAAAGGATGCTTTATAAGGGGAAAAATTTTCAATTATTTTTTTCGGTTTTGACATTTTAAAAATCATACATGAAATTAATCGTTAGCAGACCAAATAATTGCTTATGAAAAAATCAGCGAAGAAATATTATTTATTGTTGATCTTAATTTGTTCGTTGATAAGATCTTCCAGGCTTGTTGAGTTTAAATATTCTGTTATTTTGTTGTTCAGGATCATCCAGAATCCCTTGACAGCACAAATATTTTCACGTTCACATGGAATGTGGCCGGAAAGACAATCCACAATACAAACATCAGGTTCAAATGCCTTATAAATATCCAGCATTTTTATTGCAGAAGGTTTCTTTGTCAGTATATATCCGCTCTTTTTCCCTTTCAGCGAAGTTATAAGACCTGCTCTTTTTAAAGCATAAATAATGTGATCAAGATATTTTAAGGATATATTCTGATTTATCGAAATATCTTTCTGTAGCAGTCCTTTTTCAGAAGGATTAAGAGAAATTTCAAGCATGGCTCTGATACCGTACCTGACTTTTGTGTTGAATTTCAAAGGATTTATTTACTTAATTTAACATTAAATGTTGTGCAAAACTAATCCAAAATTAATAATAATTTCATTTTTTACTTTTATCAAACCAAAGGATTTTTCAGGCGGATCAAGGTTGAAATCAGTAAGGAGGATCTTCTGCGAGCCATTAAAGTAAAAATATTCTTTATCACAATGATGAATAATACAAGGTATATTGAATGTACGGGTAACTCCTGCAATTGTTATATTAATCTCATTTATATTATAGACACCCTCTTTAACAAAAAGGGAAGGATTGAATGATGGGATATTAATAATTACCTCCGGATATTCCTTTGCTTTTATTAGTTTTAAAAAATCTTTATATAATATTGGATTAGTAGTTTCAAAATCTTTTACAGGTACTTTTATTATATAATTTTTTTTTGACTGATGACTTTGTCCTTTGATCATTTTAATATGATCTCTGAAGTTTTCCCTATAAAAATTTTTTAAAGTAAAATAGTTAATATTAGTTTCCCCCTTTATATAAATAAAGTTATTGCAATGAAAATCAGAAATGTTCTCAATTGGTAAAGGTTGTGCTTTAATACCAGTATAAAAAGCTATAAATATTAATATGGTATTATATTTAAAATGATATAGCTGTTTCAAACATAATACCTTTAAAACCTGCATTTTCCCCATAAGTAATGAAGTTTATGTATTGCTGATTGACATATTCTGATTTAATAACAATGTTTCTATTAATGAACCATCCTGTTCCGAACTGAAAGCGATTAATACGGGAATCTTTATCATTACCTGTATTATTGTATCGGACTCCTGTATAGAATTGCTCATCACTGCCAAAGCGAAAAATCAATTCACCTGAATATTGTTTAAACAGGAAATCCACGTTCCCAAATGCTGTTGTTCCTTTTGCATTCTCATATAAACCAAAGAACTCGAAACCCCTGAATTTTGTGAATGCATTGAACATAATTGAGTTAAGTTTACTTGTAAATCCTGGTCCCCAATTTCCCGAGAGATGATTTTTAGCTGGATTAACATCATCAGGACTAAAATTTTGGGTGTTCATAACCAGGTAATATCTTGATCCTGTCCTGTCACCATTATAAAGTGATCCAAAATGATTTTTCTTTGAATGAAACCCGGAAAGAGTAATTCTTATTCTAAGGTCATCAATAATATAATTATCATACCCGGTTTTCCAGTAGTATGCTAATTCTTTGTGTATATCATAAGATGAATATGTTTTTGTTGTTGGGTTATAACCAGATAATTCCGGTTTTAAAGTACCTGACGTTATGGATGCTAATGCAATTATACCATTATGACGAAAAAGAATTTCAAGTGCAGGTGCCGTGGTAAAACCATCCATAATATAATTACCGACAAAATAATTATTCAGCACATTTCCATTATCAGAACGCCTGAAATGAGCATCTCCATAGTTTATCTCCATAACACCTGCTTTTAAGGTCAGGTAATTCATAATTGAATGAACCAAATCCGAGTTAAGAAAAGGCATTTGGTCAATTTTTAAATACCCGCCTTTTACCCATGCTTCAACGTGATGCCTGGATGATAAATAAGTTGTTAAACTGACTTTTAACCCCGGCGCAAGATCTGCATCCAGATTCAGATTAGCAGTAGGCAGATTTATTCCTGTCCCGAGAGGGATCAATGCGCTATCAGCAAAATGATTAATCCCCTGGTACTGTAATGCAAAAGCAGCTCCAACCTTAACAACCGGTTTTTTAAAATTATTCCCTGTATCCTTTAATTCCTCGAACACTTGTGAGAATGAATTCATTGGCAGCAAAATGATTAACGCCAACTGGATCAATTTATTCATAGTTATTATTTTTTATTATTTGAAGAGTAAATACTTAATTTGTTATCGATTTGCTTCAGAATCATTAAAAAATTCTAATGTAAAAGATACAGTCACCTTATTACCTGTTTTAAGAGCCCCCAACATTGCTTTTGGTGGTTCAATACCGAAATCAGGCATATTTAGAATCTGAATTCCCGATATCTTAATATTTTCTTTTGCAAAAAGGGATCCTTGAAAAGGGATAATGACGTTTCTTGTTTTGCCAGCAATAGAAAGCTGACCGGTAACAAGACCTTTAAAATTATTTAAGGATTGATCCTGAATATCAACTGATAACATTCTAAAAACTATTTCCGGGTGTTTATCTGATTTCAGTGCATCATGAGCTTTATCATTCATTATTGAATTATGACTGGTCACACCTGAAACAGGACAGGAAAAATATATGGATGAAATAGAACTTATTTTATTGTTATCGTATTTCATTAAAAAACTTCCTGCAGCAGTATTTACTATCATTTCCCAATCATGAAGAGAAGAAGTTCCTTTTACAGAAATTTCGCTTTTTTCTGGTATTAACTTATAACTGAACTGGGAGTACAGATAGAGATTCCCTGCCAGTAAGCATAAAATTAATACTATAAATAATTTTTGTTTCATGAGAATTTTGATTTAATAATGAATTAAATCTTGTTACTATGTTTTATTAACCACACAAGCGATTTATATTATTAACTCACTATGAACATGAAATGAGAAAAATTATATGCTATAAATCCTATCAAATAAGTAGCGTAAAAGTATATATTTTTTCTGATAAAACAAATATTTTAACAAAAAAAGAATAATATATGAATCTACTTAAAAAGTTCTTATCCCCCTAAATTCACTAGGGGTGACTTTTTGCAAGTTGCTGATTTAAAGGTTCTCCCCCTGCAGGAGGTTGGAGGAGGAAGCCATTTAAAATTAAAATTCAGACTTTTCGGCATAGACTCATTTTAATATTTATAAAGGATTTGAGGCCTCATTCTTTGGGTTGCCGGTTTATAAATATTTATTACATTTGTTGGTTATTGTTTTTGTTGCTGTTTATACAATTTTATAGTTATGGCAAAATATAATGAGGCAGAAAATCATACAATTAATCTGATTGGTACTGGTACTATTATTGAAGGAAATGTTACATCAAGCGGTGATATAAGAATAGATGGGACATTAAAAGGCAATATGACTACAAAAGGGAAAGTAATAATTGGTGAAACCGGAAAACTTAGCGGGGAAATAAAATGTAAAAATCTGGATGTTGAAGGGAGTATTGAAGGAAAAGCTTTTGTTACCGAATTACTTTCACTGCGCAATCGTTCAAAAATCCTGGGAGATATTTCAACCAATAAACTTGCAATTGAACCTGGTGCCGTTTTTACCGGCCGTTGTGATATGTCCGGCACTCAGGGTAAAGAAGAAATATCTGATGGTTCAGGAAAATGATAATATTAATGCATACGAAAAATATGCGAAATATTCTGCATTAGTATTTCAGATGGGGATTATAATTTTTGTTTTTGTGTGGGCAGGGAATAAATTAGATGAAAAATACATGGATGGCAGGAAGCTTTTTATTATCATATTTTCTTTGTTAGGAGTATTTATTGCCTTATTTTTAGCTATAAAAGATTTTATAAATTTTAAAGGGAAAAAATGAATTTTTTTAAACATTTTTTTTATCTGGTTATCATTTATTCCTTCCTCTTTACTGCATTATTTATCTTAAAGAGGTTATTTAATATAGGACTTCCATTTTCCAATGCTGTGATCATCCTTACTTCTGGCCTTACTATAAGCGTGATATCCTTATTGATATTTTTCCGAGGTGTGAAAAAAAATTTTAAAAGCAGAATTATTTCAATCTTATCAGCATTAGGTCTTAAATTTATACTTTACCTGTTCTTATTGCTGGTTTATTACTTTTTGTCAAAATTTCATGGAACAGAGTTCATTATAACATTTTTTGTAATATATTTATCCTTTACTTATTACCTGCTAAAGATTTTTATTCAGACAATGAACAATTTTAGGTCAGAAGAATAGATGCTTTCAGGAATTATAAATAGAATAAGAATCATTTTATTCCTGCTAACCATATTAGCAGCAAGTTTTACTTTGTATGCAGAAGATGAAAATCATCAATCAGCAGAGAATTCTCATGAAACTCAAACTGAAGAGGAATTTAATGCTAATGATTTTATACTTGATCATATTAAGGATACTCATGATTGGCATTTATGGACAAACTCTCATGGCCATCATGTAAGTGTCCCACTTCCGGTTATTCTTTATAGTAAAATCTCCGGGTTTCATATCTTTCTATCTTCCAGACTTGCTCATGGCAATGAATATAAAGGATTTATTATTTCTGCAGAAAACGAAAACGCAGGTAAAATTTTAGAAATTGATGAAGCTGGCGAGGTAATAGGAATTCCTCTTGATTTTTCAATTACCAAGAATGTTGCAGGAATGCTTGTTGTGGTATTTTTAATGTTATTGGTATTTACCAGAATGGGCAAAATGTATAAACAGGAATCTTCATATATACCTAAAGGTATTTTTGGGTTCATTGAAATTCTGATAATTTTTATAAGAGACCAGGTTGCAATACCAAATATCGGTGAAAAAAAATATGTGAAATACATGCCATATCTTCTGACAGTATTCTTCTTCATCCTTATAAATAATCTATTCGGACTTATTCCATTTTTCCCTTTCGGAGCAAACGTTACCGGAAATATTGCAGTAACAATGGTACTTGCTTCCTTTACTTTGATTATCACTACTATAAGCGGCACAAAGGATTACTGGAAACATATGGTAGCTACACCCGGAGTTCCCTTATGGCTTTTCCCGATAATATTCCCAATTGAGATAACAGGTATGTTTGTGAGACCTTTCGCCTTGATGGTCCGTCTTTTTGCAAATATAACAGCCGGACATATTATCGTGATCAGCCTTGTATCTTTAATATTTATCTTTAAATCATTATCTGTTGCACCTATTACAGTGACCTTGGTATTATTTATGGATTTTCTTGAATTACTTGTTGCTTTTTTGCAGGCTTATGTATTTACATTGCTGAGTGCTTTGTTTATAGGTCTTGCAGCAAAAGAACATCATCATTAAATATTGTTTAATTTAATTCTTTAATTATGGCAGGAACATTAACAGCAATTGGAGCCGGGCTTACAGTTTTCGGAGCAGGTATCGGCATTGGATGGATTGGAGGAAAAGCAATGGATGCTATTGCACGTCAACCCGAAGCAGCATCTATGATTCAAACATCTATGATCATTGCAGCAGCTCTTATTGAAGGCGCTACTTTATTTGCTATTGTAGTCGTACTTATTACAGCTTAGCATTAACTTTGCCTTTAACGGTTGGTTAAAGGCAAAGTTTTTAACTTTAAAATCAATTAAAATGGAACTGGTAACCCCGGGTATTGGTCTTATATTCTGGACCACCTTGATTTTCCTGATAGTATTACTGATACTTAAAACATTTGCCTGGAAACCTATTTTAAATGCTGTGAAAACCAGGGAAGACAGTATAAAAGGAGCATTAAATGCAGCAGAAAAAGCAAAGAGCGATATGCTCAAACTTCAGGCTGGTAATGAAAAGATATTGCAGGAAGCTAAAGTTGAAAAAGAAGCAATCATAAGAGAAGCAAGAGATATCCGAGAAACTATAATTAACGAAGCAAAAGAAAGAACTAAAGAAGAAACATTGAAAATGATTGAAGCTGCCAAAGTTAAAATTGAAAATCAGAAACTGGCCGCTATCGAGCAAATAAAAGAACAAATAACAGTTTTATCATTTGATATAGCCGAAAAAATACTGAGGGAAAAACTATCAAGTGAAAAAGAACAGAAAGAATATATAAACCGTATGATAGATGACCTCAGGCTAAATTGATACAGTCATGGATGAAAGTAAAATTGCAGTAAGATATGCAAAAGCACTTTTTGAAAGTGCTGTTGATCGTAAAATGAGTGAGAAAGTCATGCATGATCTTTTTATTATTAATGAAATATTGCAATTTGATGATTTTCAATTTTTAATGCAAAACCCTGTCGTTAAAACTTCAGAAAAGATAAAAATTCTTTCCAGGATTTTAAAAAACAGAATTAATGAATTAACACTAAATTTTATTACTATAATAATTCAGAATAAAAGAGAATATTATCTTGACCGGATAATCAGACATTTCCAATTTCTTTATAAATCTTATAAAGGAATAAAAAGCGCCGAACTTATAGTTCCTGTTAAAATTGATAAAGAATCAATAAATAAATTCAAAGGAATTCTTACAGAAATTTGTAAATGCGAGATTGAGTTATCTACGAAAATAAACCCGGATATCATTGGAGGATTTGTTCTCAAAATCGAAGATGAGCAGTTTGATGCCAGTGTAACATCTGCTTTGCGAAAGATGAAGGAATCATTAGTATAATTAATTAACAGATCATATATAAAAATTATGGCTGAAATAAAACCCGCTGAAGTATCTGAAGTAATAAAAAAACAACTTCAGGGTATAAGCAACCAGGTTGAACTGGAAGAAGTTGGTACGGTTCTGCAGGTCGGGGACGGCATTGCACGTATTCACGGTCTGTCAAAAGTCAGATCTAATGAACTGATTCAATTTGACAGTGGAGTTATGGGGATAGTCCTGAACCTTGAAGAAGATAATGTTGGAGCTGTGTTGTTAGGTTCTTCCGAAAAGGTAAGCGAAGGTGATACTGTAAAGAGAACAAAAAAGATAGCATCCATCAATGTAGGGGAATGTTTGTTGGGGAGAGTGATTAATACACTTGGAGAACCTTTGGATGGTAAAGGCCCTTTAAGTGGAAAATTATTCGAAATGCCTCTCGAAAGAAAAGCTCCCGGGGTAATTTTCAGACAACCTGTGAAGGAACCTTTACAGACAGGTATTAAAGCAATAGATGCAATGATACCAATTGGCAGAGGACAACGTGAATTGATTATCGGCGACCGTCAGACAGGGAAAACTTCTATTGCTATTGATACTATTATAAATCAGAAAGAATTTTATGACAGGGGAGAAACGGTATATTGTATATATGTTGCTATTGGACAAAAAGGATCAACAGTCGCAAATATAGCTAAGACACTGGAAGAATTTGGAGCTATGCCTTATACAGTTATTGTTTGTGCTACTGCTTCTGATCCTGCTGCACAGCAATTCTTTGCTCCTTTTGCAGGAGCAGCAATCGGGGAATATTTTCGAGATACCGGCAGACCTGCATTGATCATTTATGACGATTTATCCAAGCAGGCTGTTTCCTATCGTGAAGTTTCCCTCCTCCTTAGAAGGCCTCCCGGACGTGAAGCTTATCCCGGAGATGTTTTTTACCTCCATTCAAGGCTTCTCGAAAGAGCTGCAAAAGTTATCGAATCGGATGAAATAGCAAAACAAATGAATGATCTTCCTGAAAGCATTAAACATCTGGTTAAAGGTGGAGGATCATTGACAGCTTTACCAATTATCGAAACCCAGGCAGGCGATGTTTCAGCATATATTCCAACTAATGTTATTTCAATTACTGACGGTCAGATATTTCTTGAATCAAATCTGTTTAATGCAGGAGTAAGACCTGCAATTAATGTAGGAATCTCAGTATCCAGGGTTGGCGGTCATGCCCAGATAAAATCTTACAGAAAAATTGCAGGGACATTAAAACTTGATCAGGCGCAATTCAGGGAACTTGAAGCTTTTTCAAAATTTGGCTCTGACCTTGATCCGGCTACCCTTGCCGTACTTGATAAGGGCATAAAAAACGTGGAAATACTTAAGCAGGGCTTACATGCCCCAATGACGGTTGAAAAACAAATTGCAATTATATTTTGTGGCACAAGGGGAATGTTAGTAGATATCCCCATTAACAGAATAAAAGAATTTGAAGAGGAATACCTTTCCATGCTGGAAATGAGATATAAGGAAGTTCTGGTAAAACTGAAGGCCGGAGAACTGGACAATGAAATAATGAAGATGATGGAATCTCTGGCGTTTGAATTAACAGCTAAATATAAAGTATAAAAAGGATTTTCATGTCAAATCTTAAGGAAATAAGGAACAGGATAGCATCTGTCAGTTCAACACAACAGATCACCAGTGCAATGAAAATGGTATCTGCTGCTAAGTTAAAAAAAGCACAGGATGCTATTCTTCAACTTCGACCTTATGATGAGAAACTTCTTGAAGTTATAACTGCTATCAGTGACTGTCTGAAAGAGGATAAAACAAATATTTATTCTGTTGAACGTCCTCCGGAAAAAGTGTTGATAGTAGTAATCGCCTCAAACAGAGGATTATGCGGAGCTTTAAATATCAGTGTTATTCGGAAAGCAATCCAGATGGCAAATGAGAAGTATAGTTACCAGTTAAAAAATAATAATGTTGATTTTTTCGTAATTGGCAAGAAAGCAGATGACATTTTAAAGAGAAGGAAGTATAAAATAGTTGATAACAGGAATGATATTTTTCACCAACTCACTTTTGAAAATGTTGTTAAAATCGCGGAAGAGATAATGAAAAAATTTCGCATCGGAACATATGACAGAGTGGATCTTGTGTATAATCAGTTTAAGAATGCGGGTGTTCAGATACTGATGGAAGAACAATATTTACCTTTAAAAATTGTTATTAAAGAAGAAGAAATTGATCCTGAAACAGTTAAATATAAAACTTTTGTTGATTTTATTTTTGAACCATCTAAACAACTAATAATTAAAGAAATAATTCCCAAAATGTTAAGGATTCATTTCTACAAAGCGATCCTTGACAGCCATGCTTCCGAACATGGGGCCAGAATGACTGCGATGCATAAAGCAACTGATAATGCAGGAGAACTTTTAAAAGAATTATCACTTGAATATAATAAAGCACGTCAGGCCTCAATTACAAAAGAGATACTTGAAATTGTTGGAGGAGCTGAAGCATTGAAAACATAAAAACCGAAATCCTGATTAATATTCATCCCAGCTTTTAATAGAAATATCTTCCAGATTCATTTTGCAAAAGGCTATAATAAATGCACTTGCAAGTCTTGCATTTGTAATTAGCGGGACATTAAAATCAACTGCACTTCTCCTGATGGTATAGTCGTTTGATAACTCTGTTTTAGACAAATCTTTTGGAATATTTACAACGAGATCTATCATCCCACTTTTAATATAATCAAGCGTATTTGGTTTCTTGTTCTCATCAGGCCAATGAAGCGGAGTAGATTCAATTCCATTTAATTTAAGAAAATTAGATGTTCCAAATGTTGCAAAAAGATTATATCCTTTTTCTGCAAGTATGCGACAACTGTTAATAAGTTCAACTTTTGATCTCATAGGTCCTGTAGATAGAAGAATATTTTTCTTCGGTATAGTATATCCTACTGATAACATGGCTTTTAAAATAGCCTCATAAAAATTGTCTCCAATACATCCAACTTCACCTGTGGATGCCATATCAACTCCAAGCACCGGATCAGCTTGTTTCAGTCTTGAGAAAGAGAACTGGGGAGCCTTAATACCAATATAATCCAGGTCAAATGTAGAGGTATGAGGTTTTTCTACCGGAACATCAAGTATAAGTTTGGTTGCCTGTTCAATCAGATTTACTTTAAGAACTTTGGATACAAATGGCATGCTTCTCGATGCTCTTAAATTACATTCAATAACCTTTATCTCATTATCCTTTGCAAGAAACTGAATATTAAAAGGTCCGGTAATTTGAAGTGCCTGAGCAATTTGTCTTGAAATTTTTTTAATTCTTCGTACTGTTTCAAAATAAATTTTTTGTGGTGGGAAAACAATTGTGGCATCCCCTGAATGTACCCCTGCAAATTCAACATGTTCGCTTATTGCATAAGAAAAAAGCTCACCGTTTTTAGCTACTGCATCTATTTCAATCTCTTTTGCCTGTTCAATAAATTCTGAAACTACAACCGGGTATTGTTTTGAAACATTAGCGGCCAACTTTAAAAAATGTTCCATTTCATCTTTATTTGAAACTACATTCATTGCCGCCCCGGACAGAACATAAGAAGGTCTTATCAGCACAGGGAACCCCGTTTTCTCTACAAACTGATCAATCTCCTTAAAACTTGTCAGTTCTTTCCATTTAGGCTGATCAATACCTAACTTATCAAGCAGCAATGAAAATTTGTGCCGGTTTTCTGCATTGTCAATGGAAACAGGAGAGGTGCCAAGGATATTTACTTGTTGATTATATAACCTCATTGCCAGGTTATTGGGAATTTGGCCACCCATAGATATAATAACTCCTATCGGGTGTTCCAGTTCAATAATATCCATAACCCTTTCAAAGGAAAGCTCATCGAAAAACAATCGGTCACATACATCATAATCCGTACTTACAGTTTCCGGATTATAATTTATCATGACAGACCTGTAACCAAGTGAATTTACTGTCTTTAGTGCATTAACACTACACCAGTCAAATTCCACACTGCTTCCAATGCGGTAAGCTCCTGACCCGAGTACAATAACAGATTTACTGTCATTCTCAAATTGTATATCATGCTCACTTCCACTGTAAGTGAGATAAAGATAGTTAGTTTGTGCAGGAAATTCAGCAGCAAGAGTATCAATTTGTTTGACATACGGAACGATGCCTGCATTTTTACGAAATTCCCTTATTTTTAAAAGAGTTTTATCAGGTTTTTGTGTTTTGTAAATAATTCTTCCAAGTTGAAAATCAGAAAATCCTGCTTTTTTTACATCCAGAAGAAGATTAATTGGAATATCCTCTATCTGATCAAATTTCTCCAGTTGGTTTTTAAGATCGTATATCTTTTTTAATTTTAGTAAAAACCAGTTATCTATTTTTGTTATTTCATGAATCTCTTCAAAAGTAAAACCCATGGAGAATGCTTTTTCAATAACAAGAATTCTCATATCTGTGGGTTCAGCGAGTTCTTTTTTAATATCTTTAATTTGAATATCATGATTTCCCACAAAACCGTGCATCCCTTGCCCGATCATCCGGATACCTTTTTGTATTGCTTCTTCAAAAGTGCGCCCAATAGCCATTACTTCTCCGACTGACTTCATGCTTGAATCAATAGTTTTGGAAACACCAATAAATTTATTTAGGTCCCATCTTGGGATTTTACAAACTATGTAGTCAAGCGCGGGTTCGAAGAATGCCGGAGTAGATTTTGTGATAGAATTTTTTAACTGATGGAGACCATATCCCAGGGCAAGTTTAGCAGCTATAAAAGCAAGGGGGTAACCGGTTGCTTTTGAAGCGAGTGCGCTTGACCGGGAGAGTCTTGCATTTACTTCAATTACCCTGTAATCTTCTGAGTCAGGATCCAAAGCATATTGAACATTACATTCCCCAACTATTCCGATATGTCTGATCAGTTCTATTGAAAGTTTACGCAGTTTATGATATTCCGCATTATTAAGAGTTTGTGAAGGAGCCACAACAATACTTTCCCCGGTATGAATGCCAAGAGGATCAAAATTCTCCATATTACAAACTGTAATACAATTATCAAAACTGTCTCTTACAACTTCATATTCAATTTCTTTCCATCCCTTCAGAGATTCTTCGACAAGAATTTGACTTGAATATGAAAATGCTTTCCCGGCAAGTTGCTCCAGTTCATTCATGTCTTTACAAAATCCACTTCCTTGTCCCCCTAAGGTATATGCAGCCCGGATAATAACGGGAAATCCAAGTGAATCCGCTGCCTTTAATGCTTCAGAAACTGAAGTTACTGCAATACTTTTTGGAGTTTTAATATTGATCTCTCCCAGTTTTTTCACAAAATTTTCCCTGTCCTCAGTATCTATTACAGCCTGAACAGGCGTTCCCAGCACACACACATTGTTTGCTGCAAGGATATTATTTTTAAAAAGTTCTATTCCACAATTAAGTGCAGTTTGGCCGCCAAATGACAGAAGAATACCATCAGGTTTTTCTTTTTTAATAACTTTTTCAACAAACCAGGGAGTTACTGGAAGAAAATATATTTTATCGGCAATTCCTTCACTGGTTTGAACAGTAGCAATGTTAGGATTTATCAGTACTGTGAAAATGCCTTCTTCTTTCAAAGCCTTTAATGCCTGGGAACCCGAATAATCAAATTCTCCGGCTTCACCTATTTTTAAAGCTCCGGAGCCCAGCAATATTACTTTTTTAATAGATTTATCCATCCAGAAATGTCATTTTTATTCTTTATAATGAATACACACTGAGTTAATAATTTAAGAGTATTTTGATGAAATAATTTGCCGCAAACATACAAATAATTTCAGTTTATTTTGTTTAATTCTAATAAAAATGTATAAATTTGCAAAAAATATGTATATTTATACATGAAAACAAAAAATCACAGATTAAGGACCATTCGTAAATTAATTAGCAGGGATAAAGTTTCAAACCAGGATGAACTTATGAAACTTTTATCTGAAGAGGGAATTAAGATGACACAGGCTACATTATCAAGAGATTTAAAATATCTGAGAGTAGGTAAAATGCCAGATAGTATTAAAGGATATATTTATGTTTTACCTGATCAGGAAAACATTAGTAATTCAAAGGCTCAGAAATCGGCAATACCTTTAAACGGTTTTGTATCAATTGATTTTGCACAGGGTATGGGTTTAATAAAAACATTATCAGGTTTTGCTCCAAGCGTTGCATCAACAATAGATTCCTGGAATATATGGGAAATCGCAGGAACAATTGCCGGTGATGATACCATTCTGGTTATTCCCAGGGATAGTGTCACAAAAGAAGATCTTATGGAAAGATTAACTCAATTTGTACCTGAATTAAAAAACAGAAAATAGAAAATTAATTATTTAACCAATGGATTTAAAAAATATAAAAATATCAATAATTGGTGCTGGTAATATTGGAACTGCTATCGTAAACGGACTATTACGTTCCGGGCAGATCAATGCGGGAAATATGATCCTTACCCGTAGAAATACTGCATTATTGGAGAGATTTACTTCTCTTGGAATAAAAACAGGTTCTGATAATATTGATGCAGTAAAAGATTCAGATGTAATTATTATTGCTGTTTTGCCCAAGCAATTTGAATCTGTGGTAAACCAGATCTCAGGATCACTTGATCCTGACAAACATATTCTGGTATCAGTTGTAACTGCTATTACTATTGATGAAATTAAAGCATTGACAGGACCGGAAATTAGAGTTGTCAGAGCAATGCCTAATATTGCTATTTCAGTCGGGGAATCTATGACTTGTTTGTCAGCAATGGAAAATGAAAAAGATGCCCTTGAAATTATTAAAAATATATTTACCCTGGCAGGTAACACAATAATAATTAACGAACATCTAATGGGTGCTGCAACAATACTTGGTGCATGTGGTATTGCCTTCTTCATGAGATATGTACGGGCTGCCTCACAGGGTGGTATCCAGGTAGGATTCCATGCTTCTGATGCTTTAGCTATTGCAGCACAAACAGCCAGGGGCGCAACAAAACTTCTTATGGAATCAGGAAATCATCCGGAAACTGAGATAGATAAAGTAACAACCCCGATGGGATGTACAATTACAGGACTTAATGAAATGGAGCATAATGGCTTAAGTTCTGCTTTAATTAAAGGAATCGTAACTTCATTTAATGAGATAAGTAAATTAAAGTGAATGTGAAGGATAATATCAGTGATTTTATTACAAACTATACGACTCAATATTTCTTATATTTATATATTGATTATTAAAGCAAAAGAATTGAATAATGAAACTAATAGTTTAAGTATTATGTGAAAAACTTGCTTTCTGCAGTATTAAATTATAATTAATAAAAAGGGATAAAAATAAATTAAATAGACACCAAATTGTTTTATATAAAAAGTTGAAATAATAAGAACTATACATTTAGAATTCAATTTATTAAATAAAAAATTGCTGATATGAAACTTCCATGTTTTTAAAATTTTTTTCAAGGGAGAAGGCATAAAAGTACATGAAAAAAGGAACAACTATAGCATGTCGCATGGAAGTTCCCTGCCTGTCGGCAGATAAGGCATGAGACCAATTAAATAACTAAAATATTTGCTCATGAAAATGTGGGAGAAAGGTATAAAAGTAAAGGATGAAGTCATTCAATTTACTGCTGGAAATGATCGAATTGTTGATCTTCAGTTTGCTCCTTTTGATCTGATAGGATCTATGGCCCATGTTATAATGTTAAAACATATTAAAATATTGAATGACAATGAAGAAGTGGACTTAATTAAAGGATTGATTGAAATATATGAAGATGTTTTAAATGAAAAATTTTCTATTGAGGAAGGAATAGAAGATGTTCATTCACAGATAGAAAAAATTTTAACTGAAAAACTTGGAGAAACAGGGAAAAAAATACATACAGCAAGATCAAGAAATGACCAGGTGATAACTTGTTTAAAATTATTTTTCCGTGAAAAATTGTGTATTATTCATAGTAAGGTACAATTAATTGCAAAGTTGCTGATTCAAAAAAGTGAAGAAACAAAAGATATTTTAATCCCGGGTTATACACATACACAGGTTGCTATGACTTCATCCTTCGGTTTATGGTTTAGTGCGTACGCTGAAAGTTTTATTGAAGATTTAATATTTGTCAATGCAGCTTTCAGATATGCTAATCTCTCTCCTTTAGGCTCCGCTGCAGGATATGGATCAGGATTTCCTGTTGACAGGGATATGACAGCTGAATTACTGGAGTTTGATGGATTACATGTGAATTCAATAAATGCTCAATTAAGCCGGGGAAAAACTGAAAGATATATTTTAATGGCATTAACAGGAATATCTCATACTATGGCAAAAATGGCAGATGATATTGTATTGTTTATGTGTCAGAATTTTGATTTTTTAAGTTTAAATGCAAACCTTACAACCGGATCCAGTATTATGCCGCATAAAAAAAATCCGGACGTACCTGAATTAATCCGGGCAAGATGTAATGCAATCCAGGGGAAAATGACCGAGGTAATGTTCATAACTACAGGATTAAATTCAGGTTATCACCGGGATTATCAGCAATTAAAACAAATAGTTACAGAGGCAATGCATGATGTAATTTATTGTCTTGATATGCTGGAAATTATTATACCAGGATTAAAACTTAATAAAGGTCTGATGGATCGTGATATATATAAATATTTAAACAGTGTAGACGAAATTAATAAAAAAGTCCAGAGTGGAATCCCCTTCCGTGAAGCATATATGTTAACAGCACTGGATATTGAAAAAGGAGTTTTTATTCCGGGAGAAAGAACTATACAGAGCCATTGCGGTAGTATAGATAATTTATCAAATAACAGGATTGAAACTAAACTGGGGAAAATAACCAAAGAGATCAATATAAATGAATGTATAAATTTTAGAGAAAGATTTATTAAAGAAATAAAAATTAATCATGAAATACAGAAATAAGCTAATTGAGAAGAAAAAGATTGTGATTAAAGTTGGGACAAGTACACTTACTCATCCAAATGGAAAGCTAAACCTGATGCGTATTGAAAGACTTGTAAGAGTAATCGCTGATTTACATAATGACGGGAAACAGATAATTCTTGTTTCAAGTGGTGCAATTGCAACCGGAGCAGCAAAAATGGGAATAACTAAAAAACCGGATGATAAAATAAAAAAACAGGCATTAGCTGCAATTGGACAAGCAGAATTAATAAGAATTTATGATAAATTTTTTGAAGAATATAATAAAACATGTGCTCAGATACTGTTAACAAAGGATGGTATTATAAATCCTGTCAGACGCAGAAATGCAATGAATACGGTAAATGAATTACTGAACATGGGAATTATTCCTGTAATAAATGAGAATGACAGTGTTTCAACCCATGAGATTGAGTTTGGAGATAATGATACTCTCTCAGCAGCAGTAGCAACTCTTGTTGCTGCCGAATTGTTAATTATACTAAGTGATATTGATGGAATGTATACTGATGATCCCAGAAAGAATACTACTGCAACACTTATTAATGAGGTGGTTACACTTGACGATATGATTGAAAGTTATGTCAGTGGTACCGGGTCGGTTTTCGGAACAGGAGGGATGTCTTCTAAAATACTTGCTGCGAAACATTGTATGGAACATGAAATTGAAATGATCATAACAAACGGTGAGGACCCGGCAGTTATTTTTAATATATTAAAAGGAGAAAAAATAGGGACTCTTTTTGTATCTAAAGGAGCAGGAGTGGCTGCTGTCTGAAAAATCAATAAAACAATCTCTTTTATTCTAATATTAATTGATATAATTAAGATAAGTTTAGTGAAGGTATTCTTTTTTATTACAACATAATTTAATTATTGTTAAAAATGCAGGAATTACAGGTAAAAGGAAAAAAAGCAAAAGATATTTGTATCCATTTATTGCGGGCGTCTTCAAAAATGAAAGATGAAGTATTATGTGTTTCAGCAAAAAACCTCAGAAAATATAATGATGAAATAATAAAGGAAAATGAGAAGGATATTAAAGCTGCAATATCGGCAGGAATTAAAGGCGCATTAATAGACCGGCTTTCTTTAACCAGGGAAAGAATTTCTTTAATTGCTGAAGGACTTGAACAGATTGCATCTCTGGAGGATCCTATAGGAGAAGTTGAAAGTATGTGGAAAAGGCCGAATGGATTAATTATTGGTAAAAAAAGAGTACCCATTGGGGTAATAGGTATTATTTATGAAGCAAGACCAAATGTAACTGCAGATGTTTTCGGATTGTGTATAAAAACAGGAAATGCTGCAATATTAAGGGGAGGAAAGGAAGCATTTAACTCAAACAAGGCAATTGTAAATATTTTACGTGAGAGTTTATCCTCCTGCGGATTACCTACTGATGCCCTTCAGCTCGTCGAAGATACAAGCCGTGAAAGTGCTCTCGCAATGATGAAACTAAATGAATACCTTGATATACTTATACCCAGAGGAGGAGCAGGCCTGATTAAAACTGTTGTTGAAAACAGCACTGTACCGGTTATTGAGACCGGAATTGGGAATTGTCATATATTTATTGATGAATCAGCTGATGCATCAATGGCAGAAAAGATAATTATTAACGCTAAAACTCAGAGACCCGGAGTATGTAACGCAGCGGAAAGTTTACTCATTCATTCGGCAATTGCTGCAAAATATCTTCCGGGAATATGCGGAGCTTTAAGGGACAAAGGCGTTGAAATCAGAGGGGATGAAAAGGTATGTTCAATCATATCTTTTGCAAAACCTGCAACTGAAGAGGACTGGTTTACAGAATTTCTGGATCTTATAATTTCAGTGAAAATAGTTGATTCTGTTGATGAAGCAATAGTTCACATTAACAAATATGGTTCAAAACATTCAGAATCAATTATCACAGAAAATTATACAAATTCCCAAAAATTTCTTGAAGAAATTGATGCCGCGGCAGTTTATGTAAATGCAAGTACCCGTTTCACAGACGGATTTATGTTTGGTTTTGGAGCTGAAATAGGGATCAGCACACAAAAACTTCATGCTCGTGGCCCAATGGGATTGAAAGAACTTACTACGAGTAAATATATTATATACGGTTCAGGTCAGATAAGAAATTAATATCACCATCCCTTTCGGTTATTACCATCCAGATGATATATTACACCAAGGGAAATTATAAACTGACTAAATCCCCCTGCTGTATATTTAGCTGATAATAAGGCGTCTGCAGTTTTATTAATATACATTTTAATACCTCCGCCAAGATTAATTCCCGGTTTTATTGTTGAAGCATTGTCTATCTGGTCCTGTCCAACATTTTCAAGTACTTTGTACCTTGAAATTATGGTTGTTGTATTTATCCCCGTAAAAGCAAAAAATACAATCTGATCTTCCTTGATTAATCCATACTGGGCGTCAATATCAAAATGAAACATATAATTAGTCAGTTTGAAATAAAATTCTTCCTTAACGTTCCTGTTAAAAACAGTAAGAGATGGAGTTATCAGAAAACGTTTATTGACATTATAATATCCTTTAAGAAATAATCCCGGATTCCCTGATGTGTTATAATTGTAATCAATTCCAGAGGAAAACACCAATCCGCCTGACAGCATATTAAACTGCGAAAAACAAAGATACGAAGGTATGATAATAAAAATCAATAAGATCAGGTATTTAATGTATGACATTTTACAGAGATTAAAGTTTAAAGCAAAAATATAAAGCTATTTTATAAATGCATTAAGTTTTGATTTTTTTTATTTGAGAAAAACCTTAAATTTGACCTTAATCAAAAAAAGAAATTTAAAAATCAGGAGTTATCTCAAATTTATATTAAATTTTTAAATTTAAGATTACCCGATTGAAGAAGAGATTTGAATTAGATACAAAATATTAATAATTTAGCCAGAAGGCATAAAAATTTATAAATTAAATACTTACTGAATATGGCTGAAAATATTGGAGAAATAATACAGGTAATTGGTCCTGTAATTGATATAAGTTTCGAAAAATCAGGTTCTGATATGCCTGTAATTCATGATGCCCTCGAAATTGACAGACAGGATGGTACTAAGTTAATTGCTGAGTGTCAACAACATATCGGCGAAAATACAGTCAGATCCATAGCAATGGATTCTACTGATGGATTACAAAGAGGGATGAAAGTAAAAGCTACAGGTGCATCAATTAAAATGCCTGTTGGGGACCATGTTAAAGGAAGGCTTTTAAATGTAATTGGTGAATCGATCGATGGAATAGGAGCTGTTGATAACTCTAATGGTTATGAGGTTCATAGCTCTCCTCCAGCTTATGATCAATTATCAACTGAAACGGAAATTCTTTTTACAGGTATTAAAGTTATTGATCTGCTGGAGCCTTACGCAAAAGGAGGAAAAATTGGTTTATTTGGAGGAGCTGGAGTTGGAAAGACTGTAATAATAATGGAACTTATTAATAACATTGCAAAGAGATATTCTGGTCTTTCCGTATTTGCAGGAGTTGGGGAAAGAACCAGGGAGGGAAATGATCTTTTACGGGAAATGATAGAATCAGGAGTTATAAAATATGGACCGGAATTCAGAAAGAGCATGGACGCTGGTAGCTGGGATTTAAGTAAAATTGACCATGAAGAGTTAAAGAAGTCCCAAGCTACACTTGTATTCGGGCAGATGAATGAACCCCCTGGTGCACGTGCTACTGTGGCCTTATCTGGATTGACTGTAGCTGAAGCCTTCCGCGATGGGGATGAAATTTCCGGAGGAAGAGATATACTATTTTTTGTGGATAATATTTTCAGATTTACCCAGGCTGGTTCTGAAGTTTCTGCGCTTCTTGGCAGAATGCCCTCTGCTGTTGGATATCAACCGACCCTGGCCACTGAGATGGGTTTACTTCAGGAAAGGATCACTTCAACAAAAAGAGGATCAATCACTTCTGTGCAGGCGATTTATGTTCCTGCAGATGATCTCACCGATCCTGCTCCGGCAACAACATTTGCCCATCTGGATGCAACTACAGTTTTAAGCAGAAAAATAGCATCTCTTGGAATATATCCTGCTGTGGATCCGCTTGATTCAACCTCCAGAATTTTAACACCTGAAATTGTCGGAAAAGAACATTATGATACAGCACAAAAAGTTAAAGAATTACTTCAAAGGTACAAAGGACTTCAGGATATTATTGCTATTCTCGGGATGGATGAACTTTCAGAGGAGGATAAACTTGTTGTACACAGAGCTAGAAGAGTACAAAGATTTCTGAGTCAACCACTCCATGTTGCAGAACAATTTACCGGGATGGCTGGTAAACTCGTAAGTATAGAGGATACAATAAAAGGATTTAACATGATTATGAGTGGTGAGGTTGATAAATATCCAGAGGCTGCTTTTAACCTTGTTGGTACTATTGAGGAAGCAATTGAAAAGGGTGAAAAATTACTGGCTGAGACAAAAGCTTAATCTAAGAACTCATTTTATGTACATCGAAATTATTACACCCGACGAAAAATTATTTAAAGGAGAAATTGAACTTTTACAAGTTCCTGGAATTCTGGGTTCCTTTGAAATATTAAATAACCATGCCCCCATAATTTCTACTCTTGATGCTGGTAAAATCAAAATTACCAAATCAAGAGGCGGAACAGAATTTTTTGAGATAAATGGAGGTGTGATCGAAGTTAAAAATAATAATATTATCATTCTTGCTGAAAAGGTATCATATAATGAGTAAAGTTGCCGGATTCAGAAAAAGACTGGTGGTTATTATTCTTTTATTACCATTTATTTTTTCTTTCCAGGTAATCAGAAAATCTAAAATAACTTTTTTCTCTGAAGATGACCTTGAGATAACAGCAGATCATTACTATTCAAAAAAATCTAATCCTTATATTATTCTCTTTCACCAGGAAGGAGCCAGCCGGGGTGAGTTTGAAACTATTGCCGAAAGGTTCCTGAAAATGAACTATAATTGTCTGGCAGTAGATCTGAGATCAGGTGACAGATATGGATTTACCGTTAATGAAACTGCACAAAGGGCAAAGGAAAAAGGATTAAGCACTGTTTTATTGGAATCACTCAAAGATGTCAAGTCCTCTATTGAATATATAAAAACAATCAGTGATAAACCTGTTATATTACTTGGAAGTTCCTTCTCTGCATCTTTAGCCATTATTGAAGCGAAAAAAGACTCCACTGTTAAAGCAGTTGTCGCTTTTAGCCCTGGAGAATTTTTTCTTCCTGTAATAGAACTCAAAAATGAATTACAGGATTTTAATAAACCGGTTTTTGCAGGGTTTTCCGAAGAAGAAGCTTATTATGTCAAGGATATATTCAGCCTTTCAAACAATGACAGATTAAGCCTGTTTTCTCCATCATATAATTACGGTAAAAGAACAGCAGAAGCACTCTTAAGTTCAAATAAAAGTAATGATGAATATTGGCTCGCTTTATTAATTTTTTTACGATCCCTTCAATAGCAAAATAATTCTTTGTGGTAAGATTTCTTATAATCAGATTAAGTTCTATCGGAGATATTGTTCTAACAACACCTGTGATAAGGATATTAAAAAAACAGGTTGAAAATTCAGAAATACACTTTCTTACAAAAAAACAATACTATCAGGTTATAGCTCATAATCCTTATATTGATAATATTTGGTTATATGATAAAAATATGCCCAAATTATTAAACATACTGAAAAAACAGGAATTCGATTATATTATTGATTTACATAATAACCTTAGGACTTTCAGAATTAAAAATTCATTGAGAATTTTGTCTTTCTCATTTAATAAAATCAATATAGCCAAGTGGCTAATGGTAAATTTCAAATTAAACTATCTTCCGGTTAAGCACATTGTTGAAAGGTATCTTGATACAATTAAAATTTTTGATGTTGAAAATGATGGAGAAGGTTTGAATTATTATACAGGTAAAGAAGATGAAATATTTCCGGACAATATTTCTACTTTGATTCCAGCAGATTATGTGGCGTTATGTATAGGAGGGCAACATTTTACAAAAAAAATGCCTCCCGGGAAACTGGCCGATCTCTGTGAGAAAATCAAGCTTCCTGTAGTATTACTTGGAGGTAAAGAAGATATTAATGAAGCCGGCATAATATCCCAATCAGTAAAATCAAATTGTGTAATAAACCTTACAGGTAAATTAAGTCTGAACAATTCAGCTGTAATAGTCAGGAATTCAAAAGTTGTTGTTACTCATGATACGGGTTTAATGCATATAGCGGCTGCTTATAAGAAAAAAATAATTTCAATCTGGGGCAACACAATACCTGCCTTTGGTATGGTTCCATACATGCCAGGAAGGCATTCTCAAATAGCTGAAGTTAATGGACTTACATGCAGACCTTGCTCCAAGATCGGATATAAAAAATGTCCAAAAAATCATTTTAAATGTATGATGGAACAAGATAATGAAAAGATTGCAGGATGGGTAAATGAAGATAAGGAGTGAGCAGATACATAATTTTAAAAATTCATTTTAATAATATCTAAAAGAAATTCAAGTATTACTTATAATAAAGTTACTTATTGTGCAACAAATGAATATGTTATTTTTCCTTTTTGGATGGGGGGAGCATCATACGGTTTAGAAAATTGAGTAAGAGAAGCATATTTAATAGCAGCCTTAGCAAGACAATCTCCATCAGGTGGGTTTCCGATTATTATAGGTTTTGCTGATACAACCCTTCCTGACCTGTCCACCTGAATCTCTACTTCCACAACACCTTCTCCCTGGCATTTATATATCGGAACAGGTAAATAAACCGATAGTCTGTTAAATGGAATTTCAAAAAACTCATAGGTGATATTTGTTGGACCATAAAATTCTTTATTTTCCTGCGAAATAGACTTATCTGATTCCTCATGGATTTCCTTATGTAAAAGTTGTTGTTCAAATTTTTTCAATTCATTTTTCTCTTCTTCGCTTTTTTTCTCTTCCAGTTCCTGAACGACTTGTTCCACAAAATTTCTTGTGCTTATTTGCTTTTCAAGCTGCTCTGAAATATTAACTCCCTGATTGGTGGTACGAAGAGATCTTTCAAGGAATCTTTCAAGAAGTTCCAGGTGTTTGATTTCTTCAGGACTCAATTGTTCTTTTTCTTTCATTTCTTCCTGAAACGCAAAATCAAGTACAACGCCAAGTTCATTTATTCCTTTGAAGGAACTGATTTTAATTCCCATTAAAATTATAAAAACCAGCAAATGAAATATAATGGTTGTTAAAATTCCAGTTATATTCCTTTTAAAAAATCCCTTAAAAGTTGGGGATTTCTCATATAATTCCTGTATGATTTTGTCAGTTGCTTTCACTACTGTTTTTTAAAATCTACTTAAATTAATGCTGAAAAGATTTTCATAAATGTATTTTTGTCTTTCAGAAATATAACTTATACGTATCCCTTGAATAAAAGGGAATAGAAAACGAAATAAATGATATTCAAAATAAATTTCACTTCCCAGGGAATAAAGGTTTTTATCTGAGATTACTCTTTTGTTGTTAATTGTTTCATAAATATCAATGCCTTTCATAAAATCAGTATAAATTGAAGCGTAAATTCTTTTAAGATATATTAAGGATCCGATCTTTATATCAGGATATAGCAATGGAGCTGTATAATCTACGGAATATTTCATTAGCTTTATTGCGGTCAGATCTTTATAGCCTCTTGGAAAAGTAATTTGATTATTGAAAAGATAAGTTTTTGTATTTTGATTTTGCATGTGAATTTGCACTTTAAATCCTTGATTCTTAATAATTCCCGGCAAATATATAGTCGAGTTAAATGAAGAAATTGAACCTACTTGTTCTTCTTCAAAAGGAGCCGATAATAACTTCCCATCTAAAATAATTCCCCATTTTGGTTGAATATCCCTGTGTGCCATTCTGAGATATGAATAAATATAAATCCGGGGTTCCAAGTAATGAATTCCTTTTATAAAAGATTGTTCTGATTTATAATAAAAATAATTACCGGAATAGCTGTATTTTATAATAGGCTGAATACCATTTATCATTTTACCTGAGGAAAGATTGAAAGGAATATAACTTAAAAGATTAAAAAATAAATATTTAGATACTTCAGAAGGCGAAGGAATAGTATCCCTCTTGAATATGCCTGGATTTCCCCCATAATCGAATGAGAATTTAATTACAGGTAAAAATCCTTTATATGTAAAAGATGCATGCAAATAATGTTCATTGTTTGTAAATTCATAACCCAAACTTGTAAAGGCAGTGCTTAATATATTCTGGGAAGTAAGAGAAAGTCCCGGATTTATACCTGAATTTTCGAGTGAAGGATTACTGTAATCAATATATAAAGGGGCCCAACTATGAAACCTGAAAAGTGAAGAAATCCTGGAATAACTCTTTATTTCAGGAACATAATTATCAGGAACATTCAATGTTGCCAAATCTGACTCATGAATATATTTATTATTAAAGAATGATTGTTCTTCTGTATGGAGGGAATCAATATTAACATACTGAAAATCAATTGGATTATAATTTATCTTGCTTATCTTATTACCATTTTTTGAATATAAGGAAAATAGTATTTCTTTTTCATCTGGTGAGATAGTCGGAGTGAAAGCTCCAAATGCGGAAAAGGTAATACGAAAGATTTTACTGTTTATATAGTTCAAAGCATAGATATCATCAATTCCATTAAAACTGCCCTGAAATAACAGATAATCTCCAATTGATTCAAGATCATGGATATCGTAATATCCTGCGTAAAAAACATTTTTCCAGATGGTCTTGTCCTGATCAAATAAAACTATACTTTTCCCTTTTTCTGTATTGGCAATCGCAGCAATATAGTTTGTTCCTTTGATCCATTCAGGTGACTGAAGGCAGGTATTTACCGGTCCTGGTATCCTGTGAATAATTTTCCCATCAAGTGCAGAAATCAAAACCAGGAAACATTCCAGTTGAGGTGTGGATTCAATAGTTGCTATAATATCTCCTTCAGGCGAATATACAGGTGATGAATAATATGTATCAAATGTCAATGACCTCACCATTTTAGTTTCAAAATTATATTCCCTGATAATACTATAATTTCGATTGCTCCATCTCAAATCAGGAGTAAACTCATCCCAGAGAATTCTGTTTTCATAAATAGAAAATCTCCCTGAATTAAGGATTCCTGGAATAAACAAACAATTTTCATTTCCATTTTTATCGATTTTAAAAAAACATGGAATGATATCAAGACCTGTTTTTAGTGCAATAATTGCTGAATCCTTTTGCAGATGAGGGTATGTATAGTTTGAATAGACCTTTGAGGGTTTATTTAACAAGTTATAAGATATAACATTTCTTTTTTTCGCTTTTTCTTCCCAATGATCTTTAAGATAGGTCATGGTCTCATTATGCAATGTTGTTCTGTTAATTCCTGTTTCTTTTTTCAAATAGTATGAAAGGGGGAATAGCATCCAGGAATTTCTTCCCGTATATTTCACTGCATCAGACCAAAAATCTTCACCATACTTTTTTTGTGTAAAATTTACCATTTGATAACCGTACCTGTAATAATCAGGAACAAAGTCTTTATATGAACCCAGAAAAGATTTTTCGTGGGAGTATCCTTTTGGATTATCCGCAAGTATTGCTTTTAGATCTTTTTCGAAAGAAGGAAGCCGTCCGCGGCCTGTTTGTGTTAATGAAGTTTCGGCAAAAACAGCATCTCCTTCCAGCAACCAGAAAGGAAGAAGGGCGGCCCCATAACCTTGTCCCTGTTCACCAGTCAGAAAAGACAGAAAGCGTGTAAACCCCTGATTTACTTTATCTATTTGGGTTACATGACGTTGTTCATGAATGGTAAGCTGATTAAGCCAGTCACCAGAATATTGTTTTGGATCAGGATAAGTAAACAATTCCATTCTCCTTGGAGCTATTCCAACAAAACCATTTGCAATAACAGTTTGGTTATGAATAACTACAGGAATTTTTCGTGGTTTATATTGTAACTGGGAGGCATTATTTTTATAATTTTCTTCCAGCAGAAAAGAAATTTTAATTGCATTATCATTAAAATCATGGGGGTAAATAATCTTAAAGTTATCTGTATTAATCTGGTTCCATTTAATTGATGCAGGATCCTGTCCATATTCAAAAAATTGACAAAAAAGAACATTCCCGGATAAGACTGGAATAATACAAACCAGTATGATCTTCACTAAAAAATATGAATGATTTGATCTTATTTGCATACTTTTAGTTTCTTCTTACTTTGTAACCTTCTGAAATGAGATAATTGGATAATTTTTCTTTGAATTCACCCTGAATAATTATTATTCCGTTCTTTACGGATCCTCCGGTTCCGCAAAAAATCTTCAGTTTCTTTTCAAGATCTCTTAAATCCTGGATTTTTCCAATAAATCCATCGATAAGTGTAACTATTTTACCCTTCCTGTTTTTAGAGTCTGTTTTAATTATCAGGTTTTGTTGCTGAGGTGGAAGTGTAATTGGTTCTTCCTGTTTACCGGTATTAAAAACAAAATCAGGATTAGTTGAGTAAACTATACCTGAAGCATTTTCCCTCTTTGTATGTTTGTTATGCATATATTTATTGCTATGTTTACATTAGCATATCAATATTTCATTTCACTGCAAAATAAAGAAATATCCGGTAAAATAAATGAACGTATATAACAGATACAATATTTTTTTTGGTTGGTTAAGTTTCATTATCGCTGCTGTTACATATTTTCTTACAATGGAACCATCGGTTAGCTGGTGGGATTGTGGAGAGTTTATTGCTGCTTCATATAAACTACAGGTTGGACATCCCCCCGGAGCCCCTCTGTACCTGATGTTAGGAAGAGTGTTTTCCATTTTTGCAGGCAACAGGGAAAATGTGGCCATGGCGGTAAATCTTTTATCTGTTTTTGCAAGCGCTTTTACTGTTATGTTTTTATTCTGGACAATAACACATCTTTGTAAAAAATTATTAATCTCTTCAAACAATTTTAGTACTGAAAATATTATTTTAATTATCGGCAGTGGCCTTACAGGAGCATTAGCCTATACTTTCTCTGACACTTTCTGGTTTTCGGCAGTAGAGGCTGAGGTTTACGGGCTATCCTCATTATTTACTGCAGTTGTTTTCTGGGCAATCCTGAAATGGGAAAACATCGCTGAAGAACCTCATTCAGATAGATGGTTATTATTAATTGCTTACCTGATTGGATTATCTATCGGAGTACATTTATTAAATCTGCTGGCTATTCCGGCAGTTGTTCTTGTATATTATTTCAGGAAACATAATAAAATCAATCTTTACGGAGTAATAAAAGCATTGATAGTATCTTTTATTATTTTGCTGTTTATTATGTATATTATAATAAACGGTCTGATATCAATTGCTGCTCAGTTTGAATTATTTTTTGTAAATAAATTAGGATTCACTTTTAACGCTGGTGTATGGCTTTTCATTATACTACTTGTTTTATTTGTCATTATTAGCATAATATATTCTCATACACGAAGAATGGTTGTTTTTAACACAATTATTGTTTCTTTTACCTTAATACTCATAGGATATTCTTCCTACATGATGATAATAATCCGATCATCTGCAAATCCCCCAATGGATGAAAATAATCCCAACAATGTTTTTAGTATGAAGTACTATTTGAACAGGGAACAATATGGTGATCGTCCTTTAATACTGGGATACTGCTTTGATAGTAAAGTGTTAAGAGATGAATCGGGATTCCCTGTCATAGAAAACGGGAAACCTGTTTACTGGCAGAATAAATGTACTGGCAGGTATGAAGTAGCTTATTATAAGCAAAAAATCCGATATGCTGAAAAAGCCAGGTTATTTCCAAGAATGTATAGTCGCAATAATGAACATATTATGGCATATAAATCCTGGGGATTAATAAGAGAAGGGGATAAAGCAGGATTTCTGAACAACCTCGCATTCTTCATTAATTACCAGGTGGGTCATATGTATTTCAGATATTTCATGTGGAATTTTGCAGGTAAACAAAATGATACTCAAAGCCATGGAAGTCTTGTATATGGGAACTGGATTACCGGCATTAAGTTATTTGATGAAATAAGACTTGGAAATCAGGATAAATTGCCCGATAAATACAAAAACGAAGCTTCAAGAAATTCTTATTATTTATTGCCATTCCTATTAGGAATTTCGGGACTATTATATCATTTATCAAAGAAACAAAATGATTTCCTTGTAATTATGGTATTATTTTTAATGACCGGGATTGCCATAGTAGTTTATTTAAACCAGACTCCTTATCAGCCAAGAGAAAGAGATTATGCATATTCTGGGTCCTTTTATTCATTTTCTATCTGGATAGGTATTGGAGTTATTTCTTTATACAATAGAATCAAATTTTTTTTTAAAGGTAATTACTCAGCTGTTTTATCAGGTATTATATGTATTTTATTCATTCCGGGTATTATGGCTCAACAGAACTGGGATGATCATGATCGGTCAGACCGTTTTACAGTAAGAGATATAGCAAAAAATTATCTTGATTCGTGTGAAAAAAATGCAATTTTATTCACAAATGGGGATAATGATACTTTCCCTCTCTGGTACATGCAGGATGTCGAAGGATATCGTACAGATGTAAGAGTAGTAAATTTAATGCTTTTAAACGCTGACTGGTATATTGAGCAATTACAAAGAAAAACTTATCTTTCTGATCCATTGCCGATTACCTTACCTGTGAATGTTTATAGAGAGGGTGTTAACAGTGTGTTGTATGTACGTAAAAATCAAACCGGGCAAGACCTGAAATCAATAATAGAAGGTATTTCAAGAAGTGATACTATTTTTAAACAAAAAACCCTTGATGGTGAAATGATTACGGTTATTCCTTCTAATAAGTTTCTTCTTTATATCGATGATTCAATAATGCTAAACAGTGGATTTGTAAACTTATCAGCAGATGAATTTATTGAAAGTCCTATGATGTGGGAACTTACATCAAGTCAAATAACCAAAAGCAATTTAATACAGTTGAATATCCTGGAAGCTAATAACTGGAAAAGACCTATATACTTTATTTCAGGAGGAGATGAAGGTGCATTGAACCTGGAAGATTATTTTCAGCTTGAAGGCCTTGCTTACCGAATTGTACCCGTAAGGACGGAAAGTACAGACTTATTTTTTAATCCCGGAAGAATTGAAATGAATATACTTTTTGATAATTTAATGAATAAATTTTCCTGGGGAGGAATAGATAATAACAAGGTATATCTTGATTATTTTAATATAAGAACATTTGCAGTAATAAAATTCAGGAAAAATTTTATCAGACTTGCTGAAAATCTAATCGAAGAAGGGAAAAAGATAGAGGCAGAAAAAGTGTTGGATCGTTGTTTGGAGTTGGCTCCTGATAAGAGGTTACCATATGATCATTTTATTTCCGGAATAAGCTACCTTGATGAGAATAATAATATTGTCAATCATTCCGGCATCATTGAAACATATTATAAATGCGGGGCATATGAGAAAGCTAATTCATTAATAAGAGAGTATGGAAATATACTTATGCAGGATTTAATATATTATTCATCTCTCAATGATAGGTTTAAATGGTGGATTGAAGGTGAAACTATACAGAGCCATGGATTATATAACCATTTGGTTGAGTTGGCAGCAAAATATTCACAGGAAGGAATTATCAAGGGTTTATAAAATAATTTTAAGGGTATAAGAAATTACTTTTTTAAATTAAGTAACAATAAAGTCCCATTCGAATTTATTTTTCTCTTTTTTTTAAGGTTTCAGTAAAGTCTGTAAGAACTTTTTTCTTTTTCTTACTGATATTGATTTCATCAAGTTGATAAAGTGCTTTATCATAATGCTCATTAATAATATCTTGAGTTAATGCCTTTATTTTAAGTAGGTTGAAAATGTTAATTACAGATTTTACTTTTTCTTCCGGATTGTGTGTTTCTGAAGAATAAAGATTTTCAAGAAATTTTTTCTCCGGATTTGAGGCTAATCTGATAGCTTTCAGATAAAGATATGTTTTTTTATTTGTGAGGATATCATTTCCGATTTTTTTCCCGAAAACATTTTCTTCACCATAAGAATCAAGAAGATCATCCTGTAATTGAAATGCAACTCCCAGGTTATATCCGAAATTATAGACTTTTTCAGATGATTGTGGGTCAGCTCCTCCTATTATTGCTCCAATTTTAAGGCTGGAAGCAAGTAACACAGAAGTTTTTAATCCAATCATTTCAAGATATTGATTTACAGTTACGTTATTTCTTTTTTCAAAATCCATATCCATCATCTGTCCTTCACAGACCTGAAGTGCTGTTTGGTTGAAAATACTGATTATGACCGGGAGAATGTTATTTTCTACTTTACATATTAACTGACAAGCAATAATATACATTGCATCTCCTGCAAGGATTGCTGTATTTGGATTCCATTTAATATGTATTGTTGGATCATTTCTTCTCAGAGAAGAATTATCCATTAAATCATCATGAATAAGAGTGAAATTATGAAATAACTCAATACCAAGAGCAGGTAAAACCGCTTTTTTATAATTATCGCTAAATAAATTACAAGCAATAAGAGTAAGAGCAGGCCTGATTCTTTTTCCACCACGGGATAGGGTATATTTAATTGGGTTATACAGATTAACCGGATAAACTGGTAGCTTCAGCGCAAGAATTTCTTTTTCGATAATTTTTATTGCAGTTTCTAAAGTTAGCATAATAAATAGAACATTTATAGCAGAAATAATTATTGTTATAAGCTTTTTTAAATGAATGAAATAAAATGCAATTTACTTATTTTAATAACTATTTTTATAGTAATAATCTCATTCCTTTCCTGAAAAAGCGAGAATAAACCATGTATTTGATAATTGAGTCCGCTCCGAAAAGTAGAATTTACGATTTTAAATGCTTGTCCCCCCCAGCCCCCTAAAGCCTGCCTGTCGGCAGTCAGGGGGGAGAGCCTATAAATCAGCAACTTGCAAAAGTCCCCCCTGGGGGATTTAGGGGGAAATGACTTTTTGAAGTGCACTCATAATTAAGATCTTCAGGCTTCTACTATATCATCCAAGCAATTTTTAATTTCAGAATGTTCACATTTCCGGAAGTAAGATGACCATTTTAAAATCTGCATCCACGATTAATACATTGTAAAGATATTTTTATTCACAAGCTCTGTATTTTATAAGACTTGTAATATATGAGATATGGCATGAATTATGTTAATAAAATACTTAATCCTATGATTAAAATAAATTACTAATTTTAGTCGCTTTGAAAGAGGAGGTAAATATATGAAGAAAGCATTATTAACTTTGATTTCCGCAATACTTTTCCAATTTGTAGATGCTCAGTATAAAATTGAAATTCAGGTTAATCCGCTAAAAAATGACACTCTGATTCTGGCTCATTATTTTAATAAAACATTTTCAGTTCAGGATACAGGTTTTATTAATCTTAATGGAAAAGCTGTTCTGGAAGGAAATAATTCTTTACCGCAAGGTTTATATCTTGTATACATTAGTCCTTCCTTGCGCTTTGATATTATTATCGGGGAAGATCAAATTTTCACAATTAAAACCGACACATCTGATTTCATAAGAAAAACTTTAATATCCGGATCAGAGGAAAATGAAGTTTTTTTTACTTACCAGAATTATATTACAGAGAAACGTAAAATATCAGAATTACTTCAGGAAAAAATTAAAGATCCTTTAAGTAAGGTTGATTCTGTTAACGCTAAAAGAGAGCTTGATAATCTAAATCAGGAAGTGAAAAATTATGTGGAAATTCTGGCTCAAAAATATGATAAGCTGTTTGTAAGTAAATTTTTAATTTCCATGAAGGAAGTTACTCCTCCTGAAAATATTAATGTCATTGGCGATTCTGATAGCACTAAATTATTACAGACAAAATATATTAAAGCACATTACTGGGATTATTTTGATCTTTCTGATGTCAGAATGTTAAGAACTCCTTTTTATGAAGATAAATTAAAGAATTATATTGACAACTGGATTTATCCTATCCCTGATTCAATTATGAAGGAGGTAGATTTTTTAATTGATAAGTCAAGGACAGATACTCTCTTATTCAAATATATGCTTATCACCTTATTTAATCATTATGCGAGAAGTAAATATGTAGGAATGGATGCTGTTTTGTTTTATATAGGAGAGAAATACTATATACCTGAAGCATGGTGGGCAGATAAGAAATTTATTGATGATTTGAAGGGAAGGATACAAAAACAAGGGCCTTTATTAATAGGGAAAATTGCTCCCGATATACAGCTAGTTAAGGTTGCGACAGATCATTTCAAAGTTGCGGAAAAAGATACTGCAATAAAGAATGATCCTTATGTAGGAACTATTTTTAATCTTCATTCAATTCAGGCAAAATACCTTGTTCTTTATTTCTGGGAACCTGAATGTGGACATTGTAAAACGGTTATACCAAAATTATATGAAGTATTTGAGAGAAATAAGGATAAAGGGTTACAGGTAGTGGCTGTAAATATTCTCGGGTATCCTAAAAAAGCAATTTGGGTTGATTTTGTGAATCAGCATCATCTTTATGGATGGATCAATGCATGGAATCCCTATAATATTGAACCCTCATATCGTGAAGTATATAATGTAGAGTCCTCCAATATCCTGTATATGCTGGATGAAAACAAGAAGATTTTAACCAAATTTGTAGGCCCTGAGCAAGTAGAAGAAATTATTCAGAAACAAAAATAAAATAATAATAAAAATTCATAGTAAAATTCAAAAATTAACTGATGAAAGCTGAAATTAGTGCAAAACTTATGCTGGAAGACGGAACCTGTATTTATGGGAAATCATTTGGGTACGAAGAATCGGTTGCAGGTGAAGTTGTTTTTAATACAGCAATGACTGGTTATCCGGAAAGTCTGACCGATCCATCTTATAAAGGACAGATATTAGTATTAACTTATCCCATTGTTGGTAATTATGGTGTACCTGATAACAAAATAGAAAATCATATTTTTAAATTTTTTGAATCTAATTTATTGCATATAAGTGGACTTGTAATTTCGGATTATACTGAAGACTTTTCCCACTGGAATGCGGAAAAAAGTTTGGGAGAATGGTTGAAAGAGCATAAAATACCGGGAATTTATGACGTTGATACCAGAAAACTTACAAAACTCCTGAGAGAAAAAGGGACTATGCTTGGAAAAATTGTAATAAATGAGAATGATGTTGAATTATTTGATCCGAATGAAAAAAATCTGGTAGAAATGGTGAGTATAAAAAACAAAGAAATATATGGAGAGGGGAGTTATAAGATATTATTAATAGATTGTGGTGTTAAATACAATATAATCAGATGTTTACTTGAATTGGACACGACAGTTATCAGGGTTCCCTGGGATTATAATTTTTTGAATGAGAAATATGATGGATTATTTATTTCAAATGGGCCTGGTGATCCAAAAAAATGTTCAGCTACCATTAGAAACCTTGCATTAGCCCTTAAAGAAGAGAAGCCGATATTTGGTATCTGCCTGGGGAACCAATTAATGGCTTTAGCTTCAGGAGCAGATACATATAAATTAAAATATGGACACAGGAGTCATAATCAACCAGTCTTACAATATGGAACAGATAAAGCTTATATAACATCTCAAAACCATGGTTATGCGATCAATAATAATACACTCGTAAAAGATTGGGCTCCTTTGTTTATAAATCTAAATGATAATACCAATGAAGGTATGATTCATAAAACCAAACCTTTCTTTTCAACCCAATTTCATCCAGAGGCTTCAGGTGGCCCAACTGATACTGATTTTCTATTTAATCATTTTATTAATCTGATTCAAAAATATAAAGGTGAAGAAGTAATTGCATGAGCGATAAGTTAAAGATAATCAGATAAATAGCGATTCTTAAAAGCGTGTTTTTCAGGGGTTATTAGTTTAGATAAAAATAAATCAACTAACGTTTTCTTGCCTTAAAAAGTGTTAAAATCAAAAAAAAGTAGCTCAGAATCACGATTTTAACATAAAATAATTATTTTTGGGAAGTTTTTTAAGCCATGAAAGAGCTTATTTTGATATTGTTTTTATCATTTATTGCTGGTAATATTTATATTGATGCTCAGAAAATATCCAGAACAGTTATTTCCCTGAGTGGGGAATACAAGGAAACAGATGGATATTACATTTCCTGGACATCAGGTGAACCGGTGGCAAGCACAATTTTTTCATATGGTTATTACCTGACTCAGGGATTTCAGCAGCCGTCTCTTCTTAATGTTAGTGAACCCCATTCAATTCCGACTATTGATAGTATTAATGTTTATCCGAATCCTGTAAGGGATAATCTGATGATTACATTTTCAATAAAGGATATCAGGAGCTATAGAATAGAAATTATTACACTTGAGGGAAGAAAGATATGGATGAAAGACATCGAATTTCCTGAGTCGGTTTATTATGAGGAAGAAATAGATTTTAGTTCATATATAAAAGGTTTATATTTTATTCATATTTATTCAAATGAAAAAAATGTGAATAAAGTCTTTAAAATTGAAAAGATTAAGCATTAAGGAAATGAAACTGTTGCTTATATTATTTTCGTTTTTAGTGTTAAATGTAATAATGCTATACGGGCAATTTGTACCCGGTGGAATCAATTACCAGGCTGTTGCAAGAGATAACATGGGGAATGAACTGAAAAATAAGAATATAATTGTAAGGATTTCAATTATTTCCGTGGAGCCTTCAGGAGATATTATGTATTCTGAGACTCATGGCATTACTACTGATAAATTCGGATTGTTTAACCTTGTTATTGGACAAGGTTCTTATTCCTCCGGCATTAAAGAAAACTTCAGTAAGATTGAATGGGGTTTATTTCCACATTTTCTAAAAGTTGAAGTGGATTTTGGAGAGGGATATATAAGTATGGGAACTATGCAGTTTCTTGCTGTACCGTATGCACTACATTCTGCTACAGCTGCAAATGCTATAACTTCAAATGACTATCAACAGTTATCCTATGATCAGATCTCGAAAAAATTAAGTCTTGAAAATGGAGGAACAATAGATTTGAGTAGTCTTGTTCCCTTTCTTGATTATAAAAACGGTATTTTAAGTCTGACCAACAGTAATGCGGTTACCATAGATATCAGAGATGCTGATGCCGATCCGGCTAATGAACTACAGGAACTAACATATTATAACTACGAATTATCTGTCAGTGAAGGTAATAAAGTTAATCTGACAGATCTTCTTCAGGATTTGCAAGTAAGTCAGGATCATAAACTTAAAATCACAAAGAATGCATCTGCATCTGAAATAAACCTGAATCCATATCTTGATAATACTGATAATCAGACCTTACTGATAGTGGGAGATAGCCTGGCAATTACCGGGGGCAATAAAGTGAAGGTAGACTTAAATAATACTAATGAAATTCAGGATTTAAATTTACAGGTTGATGTTTTGCAGATCACGGGAAAACCAGATGCAACTTCTGTGAATTTATCAAAGTATTTAGATAATACTGATAATCAGACTTTACAAATAGCGGGAGATAGCCTGGCAATTACCGGGGGTAATAAAGTGAAGGTGGATTTAAGTAATACCAATGAAATTCAGGATTTAAATTTACAGTTTGATGTTTTGCAGATCACGGGAAAAGCAGATGCGGCTTCTGTGAATTTATCAAAGTATTTGGATAATACTGATAATCAGATCTTACAAATAGCGGGAGATAGCCTGGCAATTACCGGGGGTAATAAAGTGAAGGTGGATTTAAGTAATAACAATGAAATTCAGGATTTAAACTTAATTAATGATATTTTAAAAATCACAGGTAACGCGAGTGCAACAAATGTGGATCTTTCAAAATATCTGGATAATACAGATAATCAGACTTTACATATAGTCGGAGATAGTTTGTCAATTTCAAGTGGAAATAAGATAAAAGTTGATTTGAGTGATATTAATGAAATTCAGGATCTGCAACTGGAAAGCAATATTCTGAAAATCACCAATAACCTTTCGGCGAAATCCATAGATCTTTCAAGTTATCTTGACAATTCTGATAATCAGCAATTATCTATCAGTGGTTATGATCTGGGTCTCACAAATGGAGGATCAGTTAATATCAGACCGGAAATTATTGCTTTCAGGGCAACGCGAAATGCAGGTACTACTACAATAAACCCGGGGGATTCTGTTTTAATGAAATATTTTGGTGAAACTCTTGATATTGGGAACAAGTTTGACCATACTTCAGGAATCTTCACAGTCCCAATAGGGGGCAGTGGTTTATATAGAATAGATGTTCAATATCAATACTCTAGTGGCCATTTATTAAAATTATTTAAAAATAATGAACTTGCAGAAGTCTTATTCAATAACATGGAACCATTAAACGGGATACTCTCATTTAATACTATTCTTTACCTGAATGAGGGGGATTTTTTAAACATTTACCTGAAGAACCAATCAACAATTAGTCCTATTATCTGTGCTCCTGCAATTTTCTCAGCGTACCGTATTCATTAGTTATTCCTTCATTTTATATACTTTTACCCAGTCTATTTCCATTGCAGATGGCAGGCCATCATCGTTAGCTTTTTCTTTCAGGCTTGAATTAAACATTAAGAACATTGGGTTTTCAGGCAGACCCTGGGTTTGAACTTTAAACACCAGATCATTGATTTTCCATGTCATTTTACCGGGCAGCCACTCTAGTGTATAAATAAAATAATCTTTAGTAAATTTTGAACCGGATGTTTTGGAAATGGATTTACTATGTCCTTTTTCAGAACTATTTTTCCAGTAATTTCCTGAAAAAAGTCGATTCTTATCGAATTTAAAAACATCAACATGAGGAAGTATCTGGTCGGAAAGTAAAGAAAAGGATTGAGTTACACCAGATCCTGCGATTTTTACTTTTGCTTCAATTAAACCATATTTTTGACTAAAAAGGTTAGCAGAACTAATCATATCCGAAGTAAAGTCAAATTCCTTTTCATAGAATCCTCTCATTGCATCCCATACCAAAGCTTTTGCTGGTTCTCTTTTTGTTACGATTCTAAGTTTCTTATCAAAAAACTCGAGGTTCTTTCCTTCTGTGAATGCATGACGGTCATCGGCCATAACATAGTTCTTATGCAATTGCTTGTCACCATATAAATACCTTGTCATCCATTTTTTCGTATCGAGTATGTTGGTTTCAAAAGTATCATTAAAAGTAAGTTCCCATTTTTCAACATATTTAAATGGATAATTTTTCTTTGTCTTATAAAACCAGGTTATTTTATCAGACTTTGTGAGCAATTGATATTCCTGAACTTTTTTAAATTCATCAGAGGATTCATATTTTTCTTTTGGCGATAATGCCATATAATTTTTCACTTTTTGAAATTCTTCAGAATTTACTGTTTTTTCAAGGTCATTGAGTTTTTTTAATTCATCAGAATCTTTAACCCTTAAATATTCCCTGTAATCTGCGGACTTTTCAAATTTTAAAAAGTTATTGATTAAAGCAGATTTCGAAGCGTCCTGATATTCCTTTTCTTTAATACCAGGTTCCGAGTTCTTAAACTCTTTGGAAGGAATTGAAGCTTTTTCTTTAATAAATTTATCCGATCTCAAGTATTCTCCAAGTTCCTTATACCGTTTAAGTTCAGGAGACTTTTCTGTAACTTCATACTCCCTTAGTTTATCAGAATTTAAAACTTTGAAATAAGTAACGATGGGTTTAGATTTTTTCAGTCTAAGATACTCCTGTTCCTTACGAAATTCTTCTGTCCGGGTAAATTTTCTGGCTTTAATTTCCTTAATTTTCATGTGAAACTCAGGAGAATTTATTTCTTTTTGAAGATCTTCATAATGTGTAAGGTCTTCTGATTTTTCAAATGTTTTAAATGCTTCATAATCATTTCTTAATTGGTTCCACTTTTGTTCCAGCTTTGCTGTTTCAGGGAACATTCCGAGAAGAAATTTTATACTGGCCATATAGCTTAATTTGATGTGCTAAGTTAAAAATTGAAAACGAATAAATAACTAAATTTGAATACAGTTTTCTAAAAATAATCAGATAAAGATATAAAAAATGAGATTAGATAACAATTTGTATTTCTAATATCATTTTTTGCAGACACTTTTTTATAATTTATTTTTTTACTTAATGGTGTTGCAATAAAAAATTAACGATATTTATATGATTAATTATTAACAAAAATTTTGTTCCTTATTTTTTTCCTGGATATGCTTTTTTTGAAATTAAAATTCAAAATAAATTTCTGGTATATGAAGTATTACTTTTCGGGGAATGCAGATAATCATTAATATAATACATTACAAAAGGACTTTAATTCAATGGAAAACAGGAATATTTCAATATTATCAAAAAAGAATGTTTAACTAGTTAGAAAAATATTTTATAATGAAAACTTTAATATCATTTTTACTTTTATCCCTTTTAACGTTAATAAATATTCATATAAACTATGGACAGAAGGGATTCGACAATCCTACCAGGGCACTTTACATTCTGGATATTTCAAAATATATTGAATTTCCATCTACATTTCTGCAACAGGAGTATTTTACTATTGCTGTACTTGATAAAGAGGATGATTTATACTGGGAACTGGAGAATCTGGCAAAAACCAGGAAATTTATTCAGGGTAAACCTGCCCGTATTTACCTCTACAGGGATATCCAGCATATTGAAAAGACAAATGTTCTTTATGTTAATAGCACAAACGGTTATAATATAAGTAGTGTTTTAAGTAAAGTAAAAGGAAATAGCACCCTTGTAATAAGTGAAGGATATAAATTCAGGGAATCAATGTTGAATTTTGTCGTTATTGATGGAAATCCAAGATTCGAACTGAATGAAGAATTACTTCGGGAAGAGGGGATGAAAGTAAATGAACTTTTTCTTGCGCAGGCTGTAAAAACAAGGGAAGATTGGGAAGCACTTTTAAAAGTGACAGAAGTTGAACTTGTTGAGGAAAAAGAGATCACTGCACAACAAAAAGTTGTAATCGCTGAACAAGATGAACAAATTGCAATGCAGGCTGAAATGATAAAGATGCAAGAAGAAAGACTTGATAGTTTAAATAAGGAAATCAGAGCAAAACTGGCTGTGATTAAAGAGAAGGAAGTAATATTAGGTACACAGGAAAAAGAAATCAGAAATCAGAAAAATGTGATCGAAGAACAGATGCTTGAAGTTGATAAACAAAAAGCCGTTCTAGCAAAACAACAGGAAGAAATTCAAAAAAAGGAAAATACTATTAACGAAAAGAATGCCGAAATAAAAGAACAGGATGGAGTAATTATTTTACAGTTAAAACAGATTGAAAAGCAACGTCTTGTTATGTATTTTATTGTTATTGCACTGATTCTGGTTAGTGGTATTGGATATGTAATGTATGTGAATTACAGGAATAAGAAAAGAGCAAACATCATCCTTGAAGAAAAGAACAGGTTGATTACCAAACAAAAAGAAGAAATTGAGATTCAAAGGGATGAAATTAAAAAGCAAAGAGATATAGCTGAAATGCAACGAGATCAGATTGCTTACCAGAAGAAACATATTACAGACAGTATTGAATATGCTAAACGAATACAGAGGGCTATACTTCCTTCCCTTGAATTATTCAGTGACCAGATTGATCATTTTGTTCTCTATAAACCCAGGGATATTGTTAGTGGAGATTTCTACTGGGTTGATAAAATAGATGATAAGCAAATTGTCATTACTGCAGATTGTACAGGTCATGGGGTCCCGGGAGCATTTATGAGCATGCTGGGAGTCAGCCTGTTAAATGAAATTATACATAATAAGAAAATTACCCAACCGGATATGATATTAAATACATTAAGGGATAATATAGTAAGTTCGTTGAAACAGCTTGAAATTAAAAGTGAGGTAAAAGACGGCATGGATATGACAGCCTGCGTTCTCGATTATAAAAAGCATAAACTGGAATTCTCGGGGGCAAATAATCCGCTAATAATGATACGCAAAGGAGAATTGTCTCTTATCAAAGGTGATAAAATGCCTGTTGCAATACATGATAATATGGAACCATTTACCTTACATAGTATTGACCTTGAAAAAGGTGATGCTATTTATACATTCTCTGATGGTTATCCTGATCAGTTCGGGGGTCCAAGCGAAAAGAAATTCCTTATCAAGAACTTCAAGGAAGTACTTCTGCAAATTCATCATTTAAGTATGTACGACCAGGCAGTTAAACTTGATGAAGTATTTGAGGAATGGAAAAAAGAAGTTGACCAGGTGGATGATGTAACGGTAGTAGGAATAAGGTATTAAGGGGAAGTGGATGAGTGAATGAGTTGATGAGTGGACGAACTGCCGTGAGGCTACGTTAAAAGCTATGTTTTTGCCCTATAAAAGGATTGGACAACCCCGAAACTTTTTCGGAGGATACTCCCTCGTCAAAATGGGGATAATATTTGATCAGAAGATAATACAACAACCAGAGAATCAATGATAAATTTCTTTGCTCTGTGTATTTTATAATAGTAAAGATTTTTATTATTCACAGTACCATAAGGTTGTTACATTTCCTATTGTAACAGGTTCGGAATTTTCTTTTTCTTCCAGTTTATCTCCGCAATAAATTATTCCCGGACCTTCATAAGTTAAAGATCCATCTGTCCAGGTTTGCTGTTTACAAGTTTTACAATCTTCAAGCAATCCTTCACATGAGAAAGTTATTATCATTAAAGAAACGAAGAAGATTAAATACCGGATAATTCTTTTCATGAAACTAAGTTTTAGTATGAAACAAAATTAAGGAATTGAAACATAAGATACCACTTCTAATGTATTTATTTTTTAAAAGTTATTTCAATCAATAGTTTGTTAAAAGAGACGCCGGGGCGCAAAAAAATCTTTATATGATGTGAGTAGTAAAATGTAAACATTTATTATGATAATAATTGGTATAAATATTAATATTTGCTTTTTTTACATTTTGTTTTTGAAAATTGTGAAAAGATATATATCAGGGATTTTCAGACAGCTCAGGAATAAACCATTATACTTGATAATAATTGGATTTCTAATAGCTGTTTGTGTAATTTTCTCAGCTTCGAAATTAAATAAATATACATCAACCAACACGTTTTGTGCTTCCTGTCATACTGTCCATCCACATTCCATACAAAGCTGGAAACTTTCCACTCATTATGACAATAAGAATGGGATAGTGGTGAATTGTGTAGAATGTCATTTACCGCCGGAAGGGATTGAGAAATATTCAGAGAAGATAAAAACTGGATTAAGAGATGTTTATGGCACTGTTTTTAAAGATGTAAGTAAGATTAACTGGGAAGAAAAATCCAGGCCGGAATATGCTAAGCGTCATACATTTGAATCTTCATGCCTGGCATGTCATCAGAATATCTTTCCTTTAAAATTATCGGAAGACGGGGAGGATGCTCATTTATATTATCTGCAGAATATACAGGATATCAGATGTATAAATTGTCATCTTTCTGTTGGGCATTATTCTCCTACAGCCATTCATGCCCATAATATTGAATTTGCAAAAGTTGAGGCTGTTCCTGATACAATTTATAAAAAACCTGCAGTTATTGCGGAATTTAAAGATTATACTGAATATATTCCGGGGACAGGAGTGAAGTTTGATATGGTCGCAATTAAGGGAGGATGTTTTATAATAGGAAGTCCTGAAAATGAGCCTTTTAGAAGAGCTGATGAAGGACCTCAGGGAAAGATCGAAATAAGTTCATTTTTTATTGGCAAAACTGAGGTATCCTGGGATGAATATCTTTCTTTTTACGCAGAAACAGTCAGTCAGGGTAGGATGACAGAAGCAGAGATATTAAAAATTGATGGAATAAGCGGTCCAACCCCACCATGGGGAGCTCCTGACCAGGGATGGGGTAAGGGATCAATGCCTGCCATTACTATGACTCATTATGCTGCAACAGTTTATTGTCAATGGCTTTCAGAAAAGACTGGTAAAAGATACCGTCTTCCCACCGAAGCTGAATGGGAATATGCAGCAAGAGGAGGTACGGAAGGATCTTTTTTCTTTAAAGGAACAGCTGCGGATTTCTCAAATGAATTATTTTGGAATAAGTTATTTAAACCAGATACCAGTGAAATTAATTCTTATATTATTTTCAAATTAAATAGTGGTGGCAAAACCAGTAAACCTTCCCGAGCTAAACCTAATCCATTCGGGTTATTAAATACATTGGGAAATGTGAGTGAATTTTGCAGCGACTGGTATGGTTCCGATACATATTCTTTTTATACAAAAGATGTGATTTTTGATCCGACAGGACCTGAGACAGGACTTGAACATGTTATAAGGGGAGGTTCATTCATGAGTGATGTAGATGAGATAAGGTGTGCAGCAAGAGATTATACAAGGACACAGGATTGGCTAAAAACTGACCCACAGATACCTAAAAGCAAGTGGTGGTACTCAGATGCGGTACATGTGGGTTTCAGGGTAGTTTGTGAATATTAAAATTAACATTAAATTATAAAACATATGACACAAAAGAGTAAGTCACTCACCAGAAGAAATTTTTTCGGGAATGCAGCAGCTTTGAGTGCTTTAGGAGCTGTAGGAATTGGATATCTGATAAATTCATGTAGTACAAAAAAGAATATTTTACCTCCGGGGATCCCTCCCTTATTAGATAAGGCTCCGGATGGTCCGATACTGAAAGCAGGTTTGGTAGGATGCGGGGGCAGAGGCACTGGAGCTGCTTTAAATTTTCTAAAGGCAGCTTCAAATCTTCAGATAACGGCTATTGCAGATGTGTTTCAGGATAAAATAGATGATTGCAGAAAAAAGCTTAAAGATGAAGCCGGAGTGGAGATAAATGAAAACAGATGCTTCCTGGGATTTGATGCATATAAAAAAGTAATTGAGTCCGATGTAGATGTAGTATTGCTGGTTACACCACCTTATTTCAGACCTGAACATTTCAGAGCATGTGTGGAAGCCAGGAAGCACGTTTTTATGGAAAAACCGGTGGCAGTTGATCCTGTTGGTTCAAGATCCATCATTGCTTCTGCAAAAAAAGCTGAAGCAATAGGCCTTACCGTTATAGCAGGAACTCAAAGAAGACATCAAAGGGATTATATTGAAACATATAAACAGATATATAATGGAGCAATAGGTAAAATACTTTCAGCAAATTGTTACTGGAACCAGTCAAAATTATGGCACAGGGATCGTCAACCAGGATGGAACGATATGGAATTTATGTTAAGGGACTGGGTTAACTGGTGCTGGTTGTCAGGTGATCATATAGTTGAACAACATGTACATAATATTGATGTTATTAATTGGTTTACAGGAAAATGGCCTGTAAAAGCAGTAGGTTTTGGATCCAGGCACAGAAGGATAACCGGAGACCAGTACGATAATTTCAGTGTTGATTTTATTTATGAAGAGGAAGTACATTTACACAGCATGTGTCGACAGATAGACGGGTGTGCGAATAATGTTTCAGAAAATATCAGGGGAACAGAAGGCTATTCAAATTGTATAAACACAATTTATAATCCTGATGGCAGTATTAAATGGAAATATAAATACCCGCTTGATGAAGAGGGGAAGGAGAATATCAAGGGTGTTCTTAATCCCTATGAACAAGAGCATATTGATCTGGTTACTGCAATAAGGACAAATAATACTATAAATGAAGCTGAGACTATTGCAAAATCAACTTTGACGGGAATTATGGGAAGGATTTCTGCTTATACAGGAAAGGAAGTAAGCTGGGAAGAAATAATGAATTCAGATTTACAATTAGGTCCAAAAGAAATCGTTATGGGGAATGTAGAAATGAAATTTGAGGTTCCTGTTCCTGGTATATCTCCTTATTAAGGGATTTCTTTTTTAATTTCTCTTCTTAAAAATTCCCAGGTTGATTCTTCCATTTTAGCTCCCAGGACCTCAATTACTTTTCCGGCAAGAACAGATCCTATTCTTCCGCAAGTTCTGAGTTTGGCGTTTTGTGATAATCCATAGATAAATCCAGCTGCATATAGGTCTCCGGCGCCGGTTGTGTCAATAGGATTTGCGTTTACAGCATCAATTTTAATTTTATCACTACCGCTCATTACAATTGAACCTTCAGGGCCAAGTTTCACAATTGCTATGTTGCAGATCTCGGCCAGGATCTCAATGGCTTTTTCCGGATCAAGTCCTGTAAGTGCTTTAACTTCTTCCTCATTAGCAAATACTATATCGACGTACTTACCAATAAGCTCACTCAGGAATTCCGTATTATCCCTTACAACATTATAACTTGCAAGGTCAAGGCAAACAGTAAGATCTGCACTTTTAGCAAGTCGAAGGGCTTTATCAATCAATTCTTTGTTTTGGACAAGATAGCCTTCAATATAAAAAAGATCATAACCATTAAAAACATCGGATGTCAGGTCCTCTGCAGAAAGTTCAACAGAAGCTCCAAGGTAGGTTGCGAATGTTCGTTCTGAATCAGGGCTCACAAGTGCAACAGCTCTCCCGGTATCGGTTATAGAATTATAAAGTAAAGTTTTAATTTTATTGACCTGCATATCTTTACGAAAGAACTTACCAAGTTCGTCATTGCCTATTTTACCGATAAAAGCTGTATTTAAACCAAGATGAGCTAAACCGTGAATTGTATTTGCAGCTGATCCGCCTGAAGTTCTTTTTTTAGGAAGACCGTATGTTTCGGTATGAATTAAGTTTGACATTTCCCTATCCACCAATGTCATACTCCCTTTTGGTAAATTAAATCTTTGTAAGATGGAATCATCATTCAACTGAGTAAGAATATCTACCAGGGCATTACCTATTCCAAGGATTTTCATAAAGCGTCATTTTAAATACCGGGAATAATCTGAAATCGCTGATTTATCGAATTTTAAAAAGTTCTGCTAAAATACAATAATTTTACTTAAATATATTGTATAATTAAGTAAAAGCTATTAGTTTTGCGAGGCAAAATAAAATCAGGAATTTTTATTAAGAATTTTACAGGGTTTATTTTAATTTTATGTATATTCCTCAGTAGCTCAGTTGGTTAGAGCGGCGGACTGTTAATCCGTAGGTCGTAGGTTCAAGTCCTACCTGAGGAGCAATGTAAGAGGTAAAGATTAAGATCAGAAAAGACCGTGAAGTTCAGCATTGATTTTGTCAATAACTGCACTAAGGTCTTCAGGTCGATCGGGGAAATTATAGTTATCGGCATCTATAATAAGAATTCTTCCCAGGTTATATGTTTCAACCCATGCTTCATACCTTTCATTTAACCGTTTCAGATAGTCAAGACGGATATTGTTTTCATATTTTCTGCCTCTGCGGTTTATCTGATTGACAAGAGTAGGTATAGAAGCCCTGAGGTAAATCAGCAGATCAGGAGGCTCAATCAGGGAGTTAAGGAGGTTGAAAAGTGCAAAATAATTTTCAAAATCACGGGTACTCATTAATCCCATTGAATGAAGATTAGGTGCGAAAATATAAGAGTCTTCATAAATTGTTCTGTCCTGAATAACTGTTTTATTTGATTGCCGGATTCTAACAATCTGGCTAAACCTGCTATTAAGGAAGTAGATCTGGAGATTAAATGACCAGCGTTGCATATCCTCATAAAAATCATTAAGATAAGGATTGTCATCAATATCTTCATATTGCGCTTCCCATCCATAGTGCTTTGCGAGCAGACCTGTTATCGTTGTTTTTCCTGAACCAATATTTCCTGCAACAGCAATATGCATATTTTTCTTTTTCTTTAAACCGGAATTTAGGATAGAAGTTGAATGCATGGTTAGTTAATTATACTTTCTTAATAACTGTAAAGATATGATAATTATGGATTCTTTATATATCCCTGTATTTTCTTTAAAGTATTTTGAGATATCATAACAGATTACATTTGTTTTACCCTCATCCCCTTACACACCTTTGCCAAGCTTGTGCCACCGCTATAACTATGGTGACACGCGGTCAACGGAGCAAGGAAGGAGAAGGGCCTATAAATCAGCAACTTGCAAAAAGTCCCCTTTGAAGGATTCCAGCCTGTCTGCCCTGTCTGCCGACAGGCAGGCGACAGGCAAGACCTGCGGGCTGGCAGGAAGGGGGAAATAAATTTTCGGCGTAGGCTCTATATTCAAATCATAACAAAACTCAACTCATAAGTTTTAAAATTTCTTCTACATATTTTCTATCATTTGACAGCCTGGGCATCTTATTTTGTCCTCCTAATTTTCCTTTTAATTCGAACCATTTATAGAAAGTACCTTTTGGAATGCTTCTCACGATTGGTGCAATAAGAGTAAAATCCTTATAACGTTTAGCTTCATAATCAGAATTAACACTTTTCAGTGCATTATCCAGACTATCAGAAAATTTGTCGAGATTCTCAGGATTTTTTTCAAATTCAATAAGCCATTCATGAGTCCCTTTTGATTTACCAGACATATAAACAGGTGCTGCTGTGAATTCATTTATGATAGCTCCGGTTTTTTCAGAGGCAATCATAAGAGCTTTTTCAGCATTATCAATTATTATCTCTTCACCGAATGCATTCATAAAATGTTTTGTTCTTCCTGAGATTTTAAATTTATGCGGGAAAAGAGAGGTAAAAAATATTGTATCTCCAATGATATACCTCCATAATCCTGAGTTCGTTGATATAACTACAGCATAATTTTTATTTATCTCCACATCTTTAACGGTAAAGACTGGTGGATTAGGATCATTTATATTTTCAGTGGGAATAAATTCATAAAATACACCATAATCAAGCATAAGTAACATATCATCTTTTTCCGGGTCATCCTGAATTCCGAAGAATCCTTCCGATGCATTGTAGGTTTCCATATAATGCATATCCGGGGAAGGGATTAATTTTTGAAAACTTTTTCTATAAGGATTAAAACTAACACCTCCATGAGTAAACAATTCCAGATTAGGCCATACTTCAAGGATGTTATTTTTCCCTGTAAAATCCAGGATATAGTTAAGGAGGACAAGCATCCAGGATGGAACGCCTGCTATTATTTTCACATTTTCATTAATAGTATGTTTAGTGATTTTTTCAAGTTTTTCTTCCCATTCAGATAACAGGGCTATATCATTTGAAGGGGTTTTAATAAAAGTAACCCAGAAAGGAAGGTTTTCTATAAGGATAGCTGAGAGATCACCATAATAAGATTGGTTGCTGAAATTGTTTATCTGGTGGCTACCACCGAGAGTAAGGCTTTTCCCTTTGAGAATACCTGCATTGGGGTAATTATTTGAATAGATTGCGAGTACATCTTTTCCTCCACGAAAATGGCAATCTTCGAGTGATTCATTACTTACGGGGATGAATTTACTTTTATCACTTGTTGTTCCGGAAGATTTTGCAAACCATTTAATTTCTGAAGGCCAGAGCAGGTTTTGTTCGCCTGCTTTCAGTCGTTCGACCCAGGGTTTTATATCATCATAGGTTTGGAGTGGTACTTTGTTTTGATATTCCTCGATACTTAAATCTTCATTATAATTATACATTTTCCCCCATTCGGTATCCTCAGATCTGGAAATAAGTTTATTAAAAGTTTCTTTCTGGACATTAAAAGGATACTTTTTAAAAAGCTCAATATTGTATATTCTCTTAATATTAAGCCAATTAACTATTGAATTTATTATTGGCACCGGATTATATCAGATAATATTATAAAATAAGCATTGCATCTCCATAAGTCCCAAACCGGTATTTTTCCTTAATTGCGTGTTTATATGATTTCATGAGCAGATCATAACCAGTAAAAGCAGAAACTGTCATAAGCAGTGTTGATAATGGAAGATGAAAATTTGATATCATACATGATGGTACACTAAAATCATATGGAGGGAAAATAAATTTATTAGTCCAACCATCAAATTCCTTTAAAAATCCGTCTGTAGATACTGAACTTTCAAGAGTTCTGAGTACAGTTGTTCCTACAGCACAAATTTGATTTTTTCTTAATTTAGCTTCATTCACAAGGTTAACAACTTCGTTAGAAATGATAATTCTTTCAGAATCCATTTTATGTTTAGTCAGGTCTTCTACATCAACAGTCCTGAAGTTTCCTAATCCCACATGCAGTGTTATAAAACCAAATTCAATTCCTTTAATTTCAAGACGTTTCATTAATTCCCTGCTAAAATGCAAACCTGCGGTCGGAGCAGCTACTGCACCCTCATGGCAGGCAAATATTGTCTGATATCTGTCTTTATCTTCAGGTTCAACTTTTCGTCGTATAAATTTAGGCAATGGAGTTTCTCCGAGATCATAAAGGGTTTTTTTAAAATCTTCATAATCTCCGTCATACAAAAACCTTAAAGTACGACCTCTGGATGTAGTATTATCAATTACTTCAGCAACCAGGATGTCATTTTCTCCAAAATAAAGTTTATTACCTATTCTGATTTTTCGGGCAGGGTCAACAAGCACATCCCATAGTCTTTGTTCGCGGTTTAGTTCTCTGAGAAGAAAAACTTCTATTTCTGCCCCGGTTTTTTCTTTATTACCATATAATCTGGCTGGGAAAACTTTGGTATTATTGAAAACCAGGATGTCTTTATCATTGAAATAATTAATTACATCTTTAAATACTTTATCCTCAATTAGACCTGTATTCTTATGAACAACAAGCAGGCGGGATTCATCCCTGTTTTCAGCAGGGTACATTGCAATAAGCTCTGCGGGAAGGTTAAATTTAAACTGTGACAGTTTCATTTTTAATCAGTTAAAATAAGAGAACTTTATACGTTAAAATATTGATTATGTTTCAGATTTTATCAATTTTTTTTCAAATTCATCAAGTGTAATTGCATTTGCTATATTATAACTACCAATAGAAGTTCTTCTTAGCATTGTAATATGAGCTCCGCATTTCAGATCATTTCCAATATCTCTGGCCAATGATCTGATGTATGTCCCTTTGCTGCAAGTAACCCTGATTGTAAGCAAGGGATTATTAAAATTTACAATTTGCATATCACTGATATTCACTTGTACAGGATCAAGATTTATGTTTTTCCCTTTCCTGGCATATTCGTAAGCTCTTTTACCATTTATATATTTTGCTGAAAAAACGGGTGGAATCTGTAAAAATTCTCCCTGGTACTTTTTAATGGCTTCTTTTATCATTTCAAGTGTCACGTAACCGGGATCATGACATGTATTAATTTCAGTTTCCAGATCAAATGAAGCTGTTGTTTCTCCCAATTTCATGGTAAAAATATATTCTTTATCCAGGTTTAAATAATTCTCAATATTTTTTGTGGCTTTTCCTGTACAAATGATCATTAATCCTGTTGCCAGAGGATCGAGAGTTCCGGTGTGACCGACTTTTATTTTTTTAATTCCTAATCTTTTATTAAGAATAAGTCTTATCTTATTGATTACATCAAATGAGGTCCATTTGAATTCTTTATCGATAAGGAAACTTTTTCCATTAATAAATTCTTCACGGATCTGTTCCATTTGATTTTAAGCGAAAAATATTGTAAACAACCCTATTAAAAAGCAATATATGCTGAAATAAAGAAGATTACCTTTCTTTACCAGTTTAATCATCCATTTACAAGCGAACATACCTGACAAAAAAGCTGCAACAAATGCTGTAAAATAAATACTAATATCAGTTCCGGGGTGAGAAAGATCAGAAATATATTTTAGTTCCAGTAGGTTTGCACCTATAACAGGGATGATAACCATCAAAAAAGAAAATTTTGCCACTTCCTCCCGTTTATTTCCCAGGATCAAACCTGTTGAAATTGTAATTCCTGAACGGGATATTCCTGGCAGAACCGCGATTGCCTGAGCAATGCCAATAATAAAAGCATCAAGCCAATTAATATCAGTTTGTAAACTGGCTTTAAAAAAATATGTACTAATCAGACAGCATCCGGTAATTATTAGCATAAAACCAATAAATTTTATATTACCTCCAAAAAAAGAACTAATAGCATCTTTAAAAAATAATCCAAGAATAAAAACCGGGATCATTGATATAAATATTTTCAATAAATATTTTTGAGAATAATTAAATTTAAAAGAGAAGCTGTTTTTTATTAATCCGGTAATCTCACTGAAGAAAACAACACAGGTACTCAGGACAGTTGCTCCATGAACAACTACAGTTAAAGTAAGATCTTGTTCTGCGTCAATATTAAAAAAAGCTTTAGCCAATTCCAGGTGACCACTGCTGCTGACAGGAAGAAATTCTGTCAGGCCCTGAATTATTCCAAGAATAATTGCCTCAATCCAATGCATTTAGTTATCCTCGCGGGTTTTTTTCATAATAGCATAAATTTCGAAGATAAAACCAAATAATATTATAAGGGGAGCAAGAGTAATTCTTCTAAAGTTGAAGAGTTCTTCATCCCTGAATACATCAGGATTATCTGAACCACCGCCTATCATGAGGAGGAATCCTGTAATAATTATCAGGAATCCTATTATAATAAGAATATAATTTCTTTTAGTAAGGGGAAGATATGTTCCCTTGTTTGTGTTTTGCTGCTTTTTACTCATATCAGAAGTATAATTTATCTTTATCAATATTCAGATATTTATTTACTGCAAAGAAAGAAGATATAGCAGTAAATAATATTCCAGTTGTAATAAGGATTAAAAATAGTAATCCAAGTATATCGGCATCAATAAAACTTATTATTTCAGATACCTGTTTTTGGGCCAGATAGATGCTAACGATTAATAATCCGGAAGCCAGCAGGGCAGATAGAAATCCATGCCAGATACCATTAAAGATGAATGGTTTACGGATAAAACCTTTAGTAGCCCCCACAAGTTCCATTGTATGAATAAGAAATCTTTTTGAATAAACTGATAATCTTATCGTATTATTAATGAGTGTAAGTGATATTATAAATAGAACTATACTGAATGAAATAAGGATTATACTGATTTTTTTAACATTATCATTTATTTCATGAAGGAGGGTTTTTTTATAGTAAATGTCTCTGATTTGAGGTGCCTTGGACAATTCAGTAACAATAACACTTATACTATCCGGGTTAGCGTAGGGTGCTGTTAATTTAACTTTAATAATTGCAGGTAAAGGATTATAGCCTAAAAATTCCAGGAAGTTCTCTCCTAATGCTTTTTGAGTTTCTACTGCAGCTTGTTCTTTTGATACGTATGTAGTATTTCTTACATAAATTTTTGCGTCCAAAGTTTTTTTTAATTGCTGAATATCTGCTTCTCTTATATTATCCTGTAACTCAATATTTATTCCCAGGTTTTCTCTGACCTGGATACTCAGGTTTCTTGCATTAAGAATTAAAAACCCAGCAATGCCTATAAGGAATAAAACAAGAGAGATACTTAAAACGGTAATAATATATGACCCTGTTAAGCGTCTGCGTTCAAGTTTGTTTTCCTTAATGTTCATTTTACAAATTAATACTGGTGGGCAAAGTTAGAAAAAGGGATGAACAGGAAAAATCAGGAAAAGCTGATTATTTCTGTCCATTCGTAATTATCAGTTAATTCACCATATTGAATGGAAACGAGTTTGTTGTACAGTTTTGTTGAAACAGGCCCGGGTTTACCATCCCGACTGATAGTGTAGGTAATATTTTTTTCAACATCCACTACTTTACCAATTGGGGTTATAACTGCTGCAGTTCCGCATGTTCCTGCTTCATCAAGCTCAGCAAGTTCTTCGACAGGTATATGTCTTTTTTCAACATTTAAACCCATTTCTTTGGCAAGAGTTTGAAGGCTTTTGTTTGTTATGGATGGAAGAATTGAATGTGAATCTGGAGTTATATAAGTATTTCCCTTAATACCATAAAAATTGGCTGGGCCGCATTCATCTATATATTTTTTTTCTTTTGAGTCTAAATACATTACTGTTGCAAAACCCATATTATGGGCTTTTGTCATTGAAATAAGGCTTGCGGCATAATTCCCTCCTACTTTTATATGCCCTGTACCTAATGGAGCTGCCCTGTCAAATTCCCTGCAAATCATAATATCAACAGGTTTAAAACCATCTTTAAAGTAAGGTCCTACTGGCATTACGAAAACAATGAATATATATTCTTTTGAGGGTTTTACTCCTATTTCAGGCCCTGTACCTAATAAAATGGGTCTGACATATAATGATGCTCCGCTACCATATGGAGGTATATAATTCCTGTTTTTCCTGATAGCTAAAACGATTGCTTCATGAAAAATTTCTTCAGGTACTTGTGCCATTAAGATACCTTCTGATGAAGATATCATTCTTGCAGCATTATCTTTCCAGCGAAAAATTCTCACATTACCATCCTTTCCCATATAAGCTTTCATGCCTTCAAAGGCTTCCTGTCCATAATGAAGACATGTAGCAGCCATATGCAGACTTATGTGTTCAGAAGTAGAAATTTCAGGTTTGCTCCATTTTCCTCCTTTAAAATAATAACGAACATTATAATCAGTTTTGCGGTATCCAAATCCTATATGAGTCCAATCAGGTTCCATACTATGCAGGTATTAAAATTATAATGATTACAGACTTCAAAGATAGGAATTTATCCATTGAGCTGCAATGGCTGAACAATATTATAGATACAAATTATTATTGCCAGTCATCAGATTCAATATTTTGAATTTGAATTTCGGGTGGGACTTCTCTAAGTCGCTTTGATGTTAAAGTATAAAAATCATGATGTCGCAGGAAATTTATTTGTTGTTTTTTCCATTCCTGGATTGTTATATCACCCTTGTTTTCTTTTATTTCCAGATAATGCATCTTATAAGATTTGAGATAATCAGCCCGGCCAAAGTGTTCTGTAATTAAATCATAAATAATTTTTTCGTAATGATTTTGTGGATCATGTTGTAATTTACCAAAGAGAATCAAATTACTTATAATATTGATTTGTTTATCGGAAAATTTATATTCGGGAAGAATCTGTCTTGCATATTCTGCAGATTTATTCTCAAAATTCTGATAACTTTTTGTTAAACCTGTAAATAGAAGAAGAACGGAAGTTTTTATTATTATTTTATCTTCTATGTCAATATTTTCAGCTTTTATTAATAGTTCTGCATGGGAATATACATGTTGTATATATTCGAATGAATGAAAATATAAATTAGCCGGAAGATCATTTTTAATATTCTCAAAAATATATTCTTCCAGGTCTTTTAAATGAAGCAACTGAAGTTTAAGGAAAAATATTCTGTTTGGTATGGTCCCCAGGTTAACAGATAGTTCAGGGCGAAGGCCATTGACAAAGTACATATCTATATTTCCTTTGTATTTTACAGGTAGCTTACCCCTGTATTCGCAGACAAAAAAATCTTTAACAAGATTATAAGTTGTTCCTGATATGTTGACTTTTTCTGGTTCTCCGGATGATTCCATGCGGCTGGCAGTATTTACAGTATCTCCCCAGATATCATATGATCTTTTTTTATGTCCGATTATACCTCCAATAATGGGACCGGAATGAATACCTATTCTCAGGTCCCAGATATCAGTTCTGGAATTTTTAAGTTGTTTCATATAATGCTGCATTTCTAATGCTGCAAGAACAACTTCAATTGGATTAGTGCTGTTTTGTTTAGGAATTCCTCCCGCGGCCATGTATGCATCACCGATGGTCTTTATTTTTTCAATATTATATTTCTCACAAACAGAATCAAAGTGAAAAAAGAATGTGTCAAGTTCATCTATAAGTGTTTCAGGATTCATTTGCTCCGCTATTTTTGTAAAACCCTGAATATCTGAAAAAAGAACTGTAGCAATATCATACTTTTCCCATTTTGATTTATCGGAGGGACTCGGTTTCAATGAATCACTAAAAAGGTCTGATCTTGATGTTTCTTTTGTCACCAATTCAGAAACCGGAGTATTCTGTGAAATTGTAACTGTTTGTATATCTTTTATTCTGAAATGTTTATATAGAATAAACCCAATAATGAACAATATCAGAAAATAAAATAATTTAGCCCACCATTTTAGATAATATGGAGTTAGAATATTAAATGAGATTATTTTTTCCTCAGAGGTGTTCCGGAATGAATCAACTGAATTTATTTTTAATATATACTTACCCTTTTTAAGATTCTTTAATTCAATTAAAGGGAGAGAAGTCCATTCGGATAAATAATCATTTTTTCCTGATAAAGAATATCTGTAAAATGTTTCGGCTTTTGAATAATTTGTTGTAGAGATATTCAATACCAATGAATTATCATTATATGGAATATTATCAAGTTTATTGGTTACCTCTGTCATTTCCGGCATATAGTTTATACCCTCAAATAAGAGGTTCTTTCCGGAAATAATTTTACTGATAAGAATATTATATGTTGAAATTAAATCATTGACAGGAACATTGGCAGGATTATAAAGGAAGCAAGTATTACCGGAAGAAATTAAATAACGGTTTAAAACATCAGAAGAAACAGAGAATGGGGAATAATTGTTGAATAAAGGATGTTCAATTTGCGTAAATGTAAAGGGCTCTAAGTTGTTATAGAGTTTAAATTTCCCTGATCTGTCACGAAGAATAAGCCAAAGAGAGTTTTCGTGAAATATAAATGCGTTGAAGAAAGAGTGATCGGCAGGTAAACCTGAAAGTGTGATTTTTACCAGAGAAAGATCATTATTTATAAGATAGCAGTTCTTATCTGTCAGTAAATATGTTTCATTCCGGTAAGTGAATATTTTAATAACAATCTCATCCTGGTTTAGAGAGGAGAAAACAGAACTATTATCGGCCAGGCGAATTTTAAAGATCTCATTTTTAGTATTATAAAAGACATTGGATTCATATATGTGAAGTATTTCAGGGTTAATTTCATTCGGGAAACGCTCAACCTGAACATTGCTGATATTAAAAGGCATCTTCAGTGATAATAATTTATCAGGAAGGCTGATAATGATCTGATCATTATCAGAATCATAAACAACATCTCTTGTAAATCCCGGAAGCAATTTAACAGGTGTTGTTTCAGGGAAAGAAAAAAGTCCCTTTTCTGTCTGGGCAACTAATCCATTTTGGGTATAAATGATTTTTTTACAGAATCCACTTATAAGCAGACGGGGGATTTTATCATCAGGATTAATCACATACAAACCTTTATCCGTACCCAGGAAAATATTTTCTTTATAGATAGAAGTTGATATTATTGTGCCGTATATTCCCTGGAATGAAGAACTAAGAAAAACTGGGGGGTATTCCACAAAAGAAAGATTCTCATTTTGAACAAACCATATTTTATTGCGATCAACCGTGATACTTTTTAAATCAACATTTTGCAGGTTGATAATACTACTAAATACCGGGTTTTTAATATTTGAAGTTGAAAAAATCCAGAGGGAATGGTTTACAGAATAAAAAAAAAGATAATCATTTGATTGATCGGCGAACAGGAGTTGTTCCCGGATACCAGGAATCCATTCGCCAATGAGCTTTAGATCAGAATTTAGTTTTAAGAATTTATTCTCATTTTTTGAATAAGTAATATAGCCTTTAGCATATTCAAGAAGAAAATCAGGCTGGAAAGTAAGGAATGTAACAGAATCCTCTATATTCTGATTAATTCCATATTTTGTAAAACCAGCATCTGGTTTGAAGATTATAATATCTTTATTTGTTTTAAACAATTTTCCAGCCTTAAAATCAGTGTTCCCGACTATAATAGTGCTATCTTTGATGACGAACAGGGTTCCTTCATTAATAAGATAAATTATATCCCGGAGAACTGCCATTCCGGTAATGGAAGATAAAGAAATGGAATTTCTGTTAAAAATATGTGAAAGGGAAGTAAAGGTAAAAGATCCGGAACTGTTCATTATTATTTTTCCTGCATTGTTATTGGTAAAATAATATACATTATTTTTGTCTTTAATAAGATGAGGCGTCCCTGTAATATTTAATGATTCCCATAGAACACCATTACCAATATGAAGTTCATTGAAAGTGGAAATATATATTAAGCCATTATCACTGAAAGTAATATCATGTACAGGATTATGTAAAGCATTTGGGGGAAGGTTAAAAGAAACCCCTGTTAAAGGGAAGTGAGTAAGAAAATCATTTGGGAAAACTGGCTTTCCGGATAATGAACAAAACAGTAAAATAAAAAAAATAGTTCGTATTTTGATCAAGTCATTAAGAAAATTCATAACTTGTGAGTTCAAATAAAGAGAGAATTTTAAAACCAAAATTAAATAAATAATCGATAATTAATTATATTAATCTATAAATCTAAGATTTATGGAAAACATACAAAGACCAATCATTGTTCCCTGGGATTTTTCCCAGGTAGCAGAAAATGCATTTGAACATGCATTAGTAATAACAAATGTATTGAACAGGGAAATAATTCTTCTGCATATTATTTCCGAGGACAAAGATTTAAAAGAAGCTCAGGAGAGAATGCAGAAGAAATGTGATGAACTGAAGGCTCAATATGGAGTTAACACCTCTTCTCTGGTTATGACAGGTAATATTTTTACTTCTATAAGCCAGGCAGCTCTTGATTATAAAGCTGAGATGCTGGTTATGGGAACCCATGGAATAAAGGGATTCCAGAGGTTTACAGGGAGCAGGGCATTGAGGGTAATAGTTAGTTCAAAAGTTCCTTTTGTTGTTATACAGGAAAAACCTCAGAAACCTAAATATGAAAATATTGTTTTCCCGGTTGATTTTAGAAAAGAAACGAAAGAAAAAGTTGCATGGGTAAGTTATCTTTCCAAGCATTTTAATTCAAGGTTTTTAGTATTTAAAGGTAAAGTATCTGATAGTGGATTCAAGAAAAATATAGCATCCAATCTTCTTTTCGTTGAAAACTTCTTCAAGAATAATGATATTGAATATGAACTTCACAGTGCAGAAGGGAAGAAATCTTTTGAAAAGGAAACAGTTGAGTTTGCAAAAAAGATGAATGCTGATATGATTTTAGTTCTTACAACAAGGGATATTACTTTTCTTGATTATTTAGTTGCAGCTAAAGAACAATATGTTATTGCAAATCCTTATAAATTACCCGTAATGTGTATTAATCCGAAACCTGGCAAGTTTGCTTCCGGGTTCAGGGCAACAGGTGGGTAATATTGATCTGTTAATTACTAATACCGGTTCAAATTCAGAATAATGTACTAAAACTGATTTGGATAAGCTGTGAATTTTTTCCAGGGAATTAACTATTCGAACAGCATTTACAATCAGTAGAAGTATTTTTCTTTATTCTGCATTTGAACCGGTTTTATTAACATATACCATGACAGATTTGATTTTCGCTACAAATAATTTACACAAACTGGAGGAAATCAGAAGCATTGCAGGAAAAAACTTTTTAATAAAAGGTTTGTCTGAATATAACTTTACTGATGAAGTACCAGAGGATTATAATACACTGGAAGCCAATGCTTCCCAAAAAGCCTGGTATATTTACAATAAATTGGGTAAAAATTGCTTTGCTGACGATACTGGCCTTGAAGTAGAAGCACTTAGCGGAGCTCCCGGTGTATTTTCCGCACGATACTCCCGCATAGGAAGTCCGGTATATTCTGATATGCCTGTAAGTGAGGGGAATATTAGAAAATTACTGGAAGTCCTGGAAAACGAAAAGAATAGAAATGCAAGATTTCGTACTGTTATTTCTCTTATCTTTAATGGAAAAGAATATATTTTCGAAGGTGTTGTAAACGGTGATATTTTAATGCAGCCTTCCGGAACTTTCGGTTTTGGGTATGATCCTGTTTTCAGACCATCAGGTTATAAATCGAGCTTTGCGGAAATGAGCATTCATGATAAGAATCGTATAAGCCATCGAGCTGCAGCTATGAGGAAGATGATGGAATTTTTAAATGGTTCATAATAATTTCTTTAATATTACGTAATAAAGAAAAATTATTGTATGATTAATTTGAGGTGTTTCATTTTTTCGGTTTTGCTCTGTCTTTTTCCCCCTCTTTTCTCTCAATCTACTATTGGCACATGGAGAAGTTATTTATCATATAATCAGGCAATTGCTATTGCAGAAGCTGATGATAAAATTTTTTGTGCAACTTCAGGGGGTTTGTTTTATTTTAATATAACTGATAATAGTATTCAAAAATTTTCAAGAGAAGACGGGCTTTCTGATACAAGAATAACAATGTTGAAATATTCTTCAGAAAACAATACTCTGATTATTGCTTATGCAACATCGAATATTGACCTTGTTAAGGATAATAAAATTATCAATCTGAATGATATTGAGCGTAAACAGATATTGGGAGATAAGACAATATATAATATTACCTTATCCGGGCAACATGCATATCTGGCTACAGGATTTGGTATAATAGTTCTTGATCTGTTATCATTTGAATTCAGAGACACTTACGATAAAATCGGCCCTGATGGTACACAGATTAAAGTTAATGAAGTAGCATTTTCAGGAGAATATATATATGCAGCTACAGATGAGGGTATATTAAAAGCAAATTTAAGTATTCCTAATATTAATTTGCCGGATTATCATTTCTGGGAGAGAATTACCAGTATTCCTGGTTATCTGGGGTCTTTTTCATCTATCGTCAGCAGGAATGGTAAAATTTATACTATACGAAAAGGGGATGCAGGGGGAAATGATGTTGTTTACAGGGGGGATGGTTTAACATGGCAGATTTATGATAAATTCACTGATGTAAAATGTAAGAAACTCATTACCAGGGGTGATACTTTGATTATGATAAGACAATATCATATAGATGCATTTGACATTAATGAAAACAAATTAAAGGACAATATATTTATTGGTAATCCACAGTCTGCAGATTTTGATAATCAGGGTATTTTATGGATTGCAGATTTAGGGAAGGGGATGTTAAGGAATCCTGATGAAGGGACATTGGAAACCGTTGTACCTGACGGTCCGGCCAGTGAAAGTGTGACCGGGATATCTGCGAAGGGAGGAAGAGTAATAGCTGTTCCCGGAGGGCCTTCAAGCGTATGGAACAATCAATACAGAGCCGCTGAAGTATATCGTTTTGAAAACAATCAATGGTATAACTGGAAAAATTCAAAAGTGCATGATTTTTATAAGGTAATTATAGATCCTTCAGACCAGGAACATTTTTTTATTGGTAGCTGGGGAGGAGGATTATTTGAATTTAATGAAGGAGAATTAATTAACCGTTATCAGGAAGGAAACAGCACTCTACAATCTGCTGTTCCAGGGGCTCCATTTATACGTATTGGAGGTATGACATTTGATAAGGACAACAATCTTTGGATGACCAATTCAGAGGTATCTTCTCCCATTTCTGTCATGAAAAAGGACGGTAATTGGGTTAGTTTTCCTGTAAGTACATACACTGGTTACAACAAGTTAGGAAGTATTGTTGCAACAGGTGAAGGCCATAAATGGATACAAATAATTTCCGGGACTAAAGGTTTATTTGTTCTGGACGACAAGGGCACTCCTGATGAACTTTCTGATGATCAGTATAAAAAGTTGAATGTAATTGATAATAATAACAGTATAATAACGAATGATATACTTGCCCTGGCGGAAGACAGGGATGGAACATTATGGCTTGGGAGCAGCAAAGGAATTATTTTATATTACAGTCCGGGCAGGGTATTTACAGATGATGACTTTTATGCTCAGCAAATTATTATACCAAGGAATGACGGCACCGGTACAGGGGATCTTTTACTGGGAAGCGAAGCAGTTACTGCAATTGCAGTAGATGGGGCAAACCGCAAGTGGCTTGGTACAAGAAATGCAGGAGTGTTCCTGGTGTCAGCAGATGGAATGGAACAAATACACTCTTTTAATACAAATAACAGTCCTCTTCTGTCAAATTCTATTATTGATATTGCTATTGATGAAGAATCGGGAGAGGTCTTTTTCGGAACTGACAAAGGAATCATTTCTTATAAAAGTGATGCTATTTCTCCGGGAGATTTTTTCAATGATGTATATGTATACCCGAATCCGGTTAGGCCTGATTATCAGGGAGATATTGTAATAAAAGGACTTGTTGCTGAAACTATAGTAAAGATTACTGATATCAGTGGAAATTTAGTTTATGAAACAAAGTCGCTTGGAGGACAAGCATTATGGGATGGAATGAATTTCGGAGGAGAAAGAGTAAGAACAGGTGTATACCTGGTTTTTTGTTCTGACAGAGAAGGGACTATGGCTGTGGTGACAAAAGTTTTATTTATAAATTAGATGATTGAAAAAACCCGTGGTATAGTACTTCACCAGTTCAGATTTGGTGAGTCAAGCATAATTGCTCATATTTATACTGAATTAAGGGGGAGACAATCATATATTTTCAAAGGTATCAGACTTCCTAAGTCGAAAATAAAACCCAATCTTCTTCAGCCATTATTTTTAATTAATATAGAGGCTTATTATAAAGGATCAGGAGAACTTTGCCTGGTAAAAGAAATATCACTCTGTAAAACATACAATTACCCTTATGATATTTATAAAAGCACCCAGGCTATGTTTATTTCTGAGGTTTTGTATAAGACTCTGAAAGAAGAAAATAAAAATTCAGAGTTATTTCAGTTTCTGATCAATTCAATCGACTATTTTGATCTCAGTAAAGAAGGGACCTCAAATTTTCATATATTTTTTTTGATAAAGTTAATGCGTTATCTGGGTATTTTACCTTCTCTCAGGGCAAATAAAGATGTTCAATATTTTAATATGAAAGAGGGAGATTATCAGTCGGTAATACCAGATCATCCTGAATACCTCGAACCTTTTGAAACAAGGTTTCTGCAATATTTGTTGAATGCCGGATATCCAAATCTTTCAAGGTTAAAAATGAATCAGCAAGACAGGCAACTAATACTTGAGAGGATTCTCCGTTTTTATGCAATTCATATTGAGGGGATGGATAAGCTGAAAAGTTATGGGGTATTAAGAGAAGTGTTTGGATGAGCGGGGGATATGGACCATGAATCATGGACCAAAGATCATAGACCATAGAGGATATGTTTTGGAATAATGTAGGTTTATTAACAAACATTACATAGGATTTTGACTATAAGGGATCACGGGATCATGGGAGCAAAAGGGACGTAAGATATCTGTTTTTAATTAAGAATGCCAACAATAATCATTAACATAGCCACTATAGACTATAAATTTATTACTTCAGGGACTAAATATTATAAGATAAGAAGTTTCCTTCCAATATTAAAATCAAACTGTTTAAACGGTTTTATAATTTATTGATTATTAATAAATTAATAAAATAATCATTTATTCCATATAAAATGTAATCACACAACACGTTATTATTTTCTCCCCAAATTAAAATTATTTATCATACAATATAACCCTGTTAACAGATTTCCGTATAAAACCATTACATTTACTGACAATTTGTAAAAAAATTACGGATAATTTCAGGTGCAACCATCTATCACATTTTTAAGTCTGATTATTAATGTGTTTACGAAAAACGTAGAAGAGGATTTTTACGCTTAAATTTTTACATTGATAATTGATGTTTCTTTACCACGGATATATCAAACTGGGATTATTTTCTGTTGTTGGACGGAGGTTGGATGAATATTTTAATATAATATTTTCATTACGTAGATTAAAAAAGATCATTTCTATTTATCATTTTTTCTTTCCGAATAAAATTAAAGCTAGTATTAATTTTTATTTATTTTTCCGGAATACTTCATTCACGGATTGGATAAAATATCTTTTAATGATATTTTCCGGAGATGTTAACTTCTTAATAAAAAAACAAAACAGTTCATGTTCAATTATATTTTCTGAGTTCTCTCAGTTACTATTTTATTTTAAATATTTTGAATTCAATCTAATTCAAAATAGACGTATTGTCTTTTAATATTGTTGTTTTGAAATAAATATGAAAATACCATAAGGAGGTTTATTATGAAAACGATCCGAAAAAATAATGCAAAATCAGAGAGGAGCGGATTTTTTAAGAGTTATTTTAAAATTTCCCCTTTTATCATTATTATTTTTATAATGATATTTTTTTCTTTTTTGACAAGCGGGTATGTTTTTTCACAGGGAGTTGGGATAAGTGAAGCATCAATAACACCAGATGCATCAGCTATTCTGGAATTAAGATCAACTTTAAGGGGATTGTTGGCTCCCAGGATGACAAATGCGGAAAGAGATTTGATTTCAAGTCCTGCGCAGGGATTATTAATTTACAACACAGATACGGATGCATTTAATTATTATGATGGTACAAAATGGGTCCCGATCCTGAATGACGGAACCGGAGTTACAGCGGTCAATGGCACATTAAACAGGATATCTGTTGGAGGTACACCTACAGTGCCGGTAATAGATATAGATGGTAGTTATATAGGTCAGACTTCTATAACTACATTAGGGACGATAGGCACGGGGACCTGGCAGGGGGATGTGATTATGGGTGAATATGGAGGTACGGGGATAGCCAATACGGGGATGACAATAACATTAGGTGGGAATATAGCAACGGAAGGCTCTTTTAATACATCAGGAGCAAATGCCTTAACATTGACTACCACAGGAGCGACCAATGTAACCTTACCCACCAGTGGTACGCTGGTAAACAGTGGGGTAACGACCTTATCGTCACTTTCGTCCATAGGGACAATAACTACAGGTACATGGAATGGCACTACCATTGGGATAGGGTATGGAGGAACAGGACAAACGACAGCAACAGGGGCTTTTGATGCCTTATCACCTATGACGACCTTAGGAGATATAATATATGGGGGAGCAAGCGGGACAGGAAGCAGATTGACAGGGAACACGACTTTGACCCCGATGTTTTTAAGGCAGACGGGTGACGGGGCAAATTCAGCAGCGCCGGTATGGGTTGCATTGAGTAATACGGATGTAGGGTTAGGTAATGTAGAAAACACGGCATTATCAACATGGGCAGGGTCGACGAATCTGACTACATTAGGGACGATAGGCACGGGGACCTGGCAGGGGGATGTGATTATGGGTGAATATGGAGGTACAGGGATAGCCAATACGGGGATGACAATAACATTAGGTGGGAATATAGCAACGGAAGGCTCTTTTAATACATCAGGGGCAAATGCATTAACATTGACTACCACAGGAGCGACCAATGTAACCTTACCCACCAGTGGTACGCTGGTAAACAGTGGGGTAACGACCTTATCGTCACTTTCGTCCATAGGGACAATCACAACGGGTACATGGAATGGCACGACAATAGGGATAGGGTATGGAGGAACAGGACAAACGACAGCAACAGGGGCTTTTGATGCCTTATCACCGATGACGACCTTAGGAGATATAATATATGGGGGAGCAAGCGGGACAGGAAGCAGATTGACAGGGAACACGACTTTAACCCCGATGTTTTTAAGGCAGACGGGAGACGGGGCAAATTCAGCAGCGCCGGTATGGGTTGCATTGAGTAATACGGATGTAGGGTTAGGTAATGTAGAAAACACGGCATTATCAACATGGGCAGGGTCGACGAATCTGACTACATTAGGGACGATAGGCACGGGGACCTGGCAGGGGGATGTGATTATGGGGGAATATGGAGGTACAGGGATAGCCAATACGGGAAAGACGATCACGCTGGGGGGTAATTTCACGACCTCGGGAGCACATACCACAACATTAACGACTACAGATAATACGACAGTAACGTTACCTGTGACGGGCACGTTAGCAACGCTTGAAGGGAATGAAGCTTTAACCAATAAAACTATCAATGGCAATACAATTACAACAGGCACTGGAACATTAACAATTGCAGCAGGTAAAACTCTAAATGCTTCAGATGATGCCACGATATCGGGAATTAATACCGGTGATCAGACAATCACTCTTACCGACGATGTAACAGGTTCTGGTACAGGAAGTTTTGCTACTACTATTGCAAGTAATGCTGTTACATATGGTAAAATGCAAGCTGTCAGTACAACAAGTAAACTTCTGGGAAGTTCAGATGCATCTACTGCAATACAGGAAATTACACTTGGTGCCGGACTGAACATGATCGGGTCAACAATAAATGCCGCTGCAAGTACTTTTGATAATCCTTCAGCATTAATTGGTTTAACAGCGATAAACGGTTCTGCTGTAACGGCAATGAGAAGTGATGCTGCTCCTGCACTTTCACAGGCAATTATTCCTACATGGACAGGTGCACATACATGGTCTGCTTTAGGAACGTTTAACCTGGGATTAAATGCATCAGGTGCTGAAGTTAATATAAATGCAAATTCCAATTTTGCTACTAATATTAATACCGGTACTTCAACAGGAGCTGTTAATATAGCAAATGGAAGTACAGGAGGTAATGCTATATCTATTGGCAATACAAACAGTACAACTTCAATAGATATTAGAGTAGGAACAGGTAACTTTAGTCTGGATGGAGCTCCGGGTTCTAATTATACAATTGGTTCTTCTGCTATCACAGGTACAATTTCTATCGGAGGGACAGCTCAAACAGGAACAATTGACATTGGGACCGGAACAGGAGAACAAACTATTAATTTAGGTACTGGAGGAACTGGTGAAAAGACAATAAATATTGGCACAGGTGCAATTGATAATAATATTACAATAGGAACTATTACAGGAACCTCTTCCCTTACTTTAAATGCGGGATCAGGTAAAATAATTGTTCCGGATACTGTAATGCTTGATATTTCTCAGGTAGATAATTCTACTAACACTGAGGGACTTAAATTACCTCAATCAGATAATAATGTAGCTGCAACTGCTGAAGGGCAAATAGCATGGGATGCTGATGATGACGTACTCAGTGTGGGTACAGGAATTGTTGCCAGGAATATTGGTATTCCTAATGGAATGGCTGTATTTACTGCATCAGATCCTGCTTGGGCACATCCTGAGGGAGTAAAATATATTTGGGTTAAAGTATGGGGTGGTGGAGGTGGTGGTGGAAATGCTTCATTTGGTGTTGGAGATGGTGGAGGTGGTGGTGGTGCATATAGTGAAGGCTTGGTTGATGTTTCAGATGCAGCTACTCACGCAATTGTTGTGGGTGCAGGTGGTGCGGCAAATGGAGGAGATGGTGGTCCCAGTAGTTTCACAGCTACCTCTATGACAGTTTCAGCTAATGGGGGTAACGGCACTACTAATCAAGTTGGAGGTGTAGGTGGTACAACTAGTGGTACAGGTACTATTCAAATTTCTGGTGGAAATGGAGGTAATGGAGATAATAGTGATGGAGCAGGTGGTGGTACTGGAGGTGGTAGTCCATTTGGAGGAGCAGGAGGTAGTGGTGGTGTTGGAGGTAATTCAGGCAATCCTAGTGTAAATGGAACATCTGGAACATTTCCTGGTGGAGGTGGAGGTGGTGGTAGTGACTCTGGAGGATTAGGTGCTGCAGGTGCAGCGGGATTGGTTATCGTATATTGGTAACTTATTTATGTTTTGTAAGTTTAAATTTAAGATTAAATAAAGTACTGATTAAGATACTCCAAGTTTATGAAGTTTTTATTTTATATAATTTGAAATATAAATTTTCAAAACAAAAAAAAATTAAACAAAATATGAAAACATTTTTATTGTGCATATTAACAACAGGATTTATAACTATTACTATTTCGGCTCAGCAACAAGATGTAAAAAAAATAAATTCAACATCAGCAATATTAAAGCTAAATAGTTCTTTCGACACCCTCCAATATAGCCTCGGAGCTTTCATAGGTCAATGGCTTATAAATAATGGGTTTACAGTAAATAATCATGAACTGTTTAACAGGGGAATGGAAGATATATTATTGAATAAGCCACGTGCAATAAACGATTCTGCCATAGTGCCGATTATTGCAGCATACCAGTTATCCACCCGGAATGAAAGAAACCGGCAAATGGAAGAACAACTGTTTTCCAATTTAAAAGGGAAACCAGGTGTGGGAGTATTGCCAAATGGAGTACATTATATAGTTATTAAAGCAGGTACAGGAATACGTCCAATGGCACATGATACAATTGAAATCAATGCTATTGGCGTTTTTCCTGATGGAACTGTTTTTGAAAATACCTATCAGACAAAGCAAGTCATTACCACAGTACCAGGCTCTATGATTCCCGGATTAAATGAAGCAGTACAATTAATGCCTGAAGGTTCAACATGGAGGATTTTTATTCCTTCGGCTTTAGCTTATGGTGTGGCAGGTTTGGAGAATATGATCCCGGGAAATATGGCACTGGTATATGATATTAATCTGGAAAAGGTTAAAAGATGATGTCGGATATTGGAAAAATCAAGGTGAATTAACACATGATCAATAAAACAAAAATTCGAAGAATAACATAAAAAATAAATATTAAAAATAATTAAGAATCATTCAATTGAAGTATTGAAAAACTCAGTTTTTTATGCATTTGATATGGTTCAAACCATAAATGGCTTTAAAGGATAAACATATAAATCCAATTCACAAAAGCAGGGCAGGTTTTATTTCCGGAAGCACTCTTGTCCTCTGCTTCTTTTTTCTTTTTTATTACCAGGAAGCATCATGGGCACAGGTCATTTCAAACAATGGTGCGACTATAAATATTACTTCAGGTACGGTTATAAATACATCTGATATAGGTAATAACTCAGGAACCCTTACCAATGATGGTACCATTAATCTCACAGATGATTTATCCAATGGGGGAACTATTGACGGGGACGGTGCAATTAACCTGGAAGGAAACTGGACTAATACAGGTACATTTAATCCAGGTTCATCAACAGTAACTTTTTATGGTGCAGAAAATCAAGTAATTACAGCCACGGGGGACGAAACCTATAACAATCTGGTAATTTTAAATTCCGGAACGGATCCTGATAATCGTGTTTCTTTATCAAATAATGTTGAAATAACTGGTACATTAACGCTTTCACAAGGAAATATTTTTACAGGAGGCAATGTATTATTACTTTCCGCTGAAAGTCCGGCTTCATTAAATTATACTTCAGTAACCGGAAGCAGGATCATTGGTAAATTTGAAAGGGGAATGAATACAACTGGTAATTATTTATTCCCTATCGGAACTGCTTCATATTATAATCCGGCCAATCTTATTACAAATGTAGCTCCTTCAGCAGGTTCAGTTCTTTCGGAATTTCTTACTGATCCTCCGGGAGATGACGGTCTCCCTCTGCCTGATGGGCCAGTCGAAATATATGAATCATTTACTGATGGATATTGGAGATTTATTTCAAACAACGGGTTTTCAATTGCAGATTTTAATATTAGCCTCGATGCTACTGGATTTACACCTCCTTTATTTGAAATTACACGCTTAATTAAAAGAACAACTTCTAATGACTGGATCATTGATGGTGCACATAGCGATGTTGTTGGTTCGGTTTGCTATAGAAATAATTTGACTGGGGATATATCTTTATCAGGAACAGAATTCGGATTAGGGCGTCCCCGCCCCAGAATTATTGTTCAGCCTTCTGATACTGCAATATGTGATGGTGCAGATGCAAGTTTTTCTGTCGTTGCCAGTGGATACGGAACATTAACTTATCAATGGCAGGAGAATCAGGGCAGCGGATGGAATGATTTAAACGATGCCGGTATTTACTCAGGAACTACAAGTTCTGTTCTCCAACTTACAGCTACTCCAATAACTTATGATTCTTGTCGTTATCGTGTAATAATAAAGGATGGCCATTTAACCAGCAAAGTAAGTGATTCGGCCCAACTTATTGTAAACCCCATTCCTGCTATTATAAATCTTATTACAGCTGACACATTATGTAATAATACATCTACTAATATTCCTTTAGAAAGTAATGTTCCCGGAACTACATTTGCCTGGACGGTTACTCCTGATGCCGGAATTTCAGGAGCCAGTGATGATGCAGGGACATTGATAGAGCAGACATTATATAATAATAATAATTATGCAGCGAAGGTAATATACAGGATTACACCAACTGGTCCGGTTTCAACTTATTGTGTTGGTGATTTTGAAGAGGTGACAGTATGGGTGAACCCGACGCCGCGTATCAGTGTGGTTGCAGTAGAGGACACCTTGTGCGACGAAGGGACGACGACCATCACGGTCAGCAGCATCACCACGCTGACAGCCGGGGAGGTGTTGTTTGATTACACGATAGAAGATGTGTCTTCGGTTGATATCAGCGGACAGACCAGTGACACAGGCTTATCTCTGGGGAGCTTTACGCAGACTTTATATAATGCATCCGACCAGGTACAGTGGGTAGATTACCGTATCCATCCGTATGCAG
>Ga0209164_1000457_pt1 | contig 96615 bp, 95 predicted proteins | sample MTBNYHSulfiMetaG_FD_187458 | JGI IMG/M metagenome (GOLD analysis project Ga0209164, IMG submission 187458) | Enrichment culture microbial communities from rom New York Harbor, USA that are MTBE-degrading - MTBE-NYH (New York Harbor Sulfidogenic)... | ecosystem: Environmental > Aquatic > Marine >... | reverse complement strand
CCCGCGGTAGCGAGGAATGGAAAAGCGAGATGAAAAACCGCACTTCTGTTGAGCGTGTAAATAAAAGAATTCTGGTTGATTACGGGCTGGAAAAAGCCCGTACCAGGGGTAAAAAGCGCCTGAGTTTTTGGACTACTTTTCATTCCATCAACATTCGCTTAGGGCTTCTAAATTTGATTTTATCGCCATTTTGGATGGCTTAGTTCTTAAATCGGCTTAATACCTGTCTCTGACCGGCATGCATACCTCTTTTTCAAAATGCCTATTTCTATAGGTTTAGTTTGTTATGCTTTTTTTTAAGATTTTATCTTTGGTTTTTTCATCATCCTCTTTTTTTGAGGCAACACCAGTTCATTTCCTGGTGTAATTTTCCTTCATGATTTATTGGAAATTAGTTTCCGAGACTACTTAAGGGGGTGTCCCAAAACTACTTTTTAGTAGTAAGCGAGGCTCCTTTACACAAACTTTTTTGAGACCTGCATTCTCCGGTTGCCTTTTGCCCTTGTGCATTGTGCTTTGCATGAACAGCCTTCGGGGCTACTCATTTTCGAGGCCACCTATGCGTTCGCTTTCGCTACGGTCTGTCTGGTAACTCGCTACCATCCATTGCAGACTTTTCCGGTCTATATCCATAGGAGTCCCTGTGGAAACGGCTCGACGCATGGTTTAGTTAGTCGCATAACTTAATTTTACTGCAACTGCGGGTTCTTCGGAACTCGCAGTTTGTATTTTAGAAAAAAAGGGCTGCAGCACTCGTTGTGCAATAGCCCCTTTTTTCATTCATCACAGTCATAAATCGGCCCTTATATACATAAAATAGAAACGTTGTCAAAAAAGCTTAAGGAGGACATCTATGCGCGTTGCCATGCTTTCCTGGGAATACCCGCCCAAAAGTGTCGGCGGACTGGCCCGGCATGTATATGACCTTACCGGCGCCATTGCCAATCACGGGACGGAAGTGCACCTTTTCACCATGGGCGAACCCGGCCTGCCGGAATACGAATGTGTTAACGGGGTGCATGTTTACCGTGTGATCCCCTACAATGTATCCTCCCCGGATTTCACCACCTGGGTTTCCCAGTTTAACGTGGCTGTATTGGAAAAAGCCGTCCCGGTAATGAACCAGTACGGAAACTGGCATGTGGTACACGCTCACGACTGGCTGGTGGCTTATGCCGCCCGGGCCATCAAACACGCCTACAGGATTCCGCTGGTAGCCACCATCCATGCTACTGAATACGGCCGGAACCACGGGCTGCACAATGACACCCAGCGCCATATCAGCGACGTGGAATGGTGGCTGGGGTACGAAGCCTGGCGGGTGATCTGCTGCAGTCACTACATGGAAGGGGAAATCAAGTTCGTATTCCAGATCCCCAAAGACAAACTGGTGGTAATCCCCAACGGCGTCGATCCCAAGAACTTTGTGCAGAAGAACAATAAACTGACCCGCAGCGATTACGCGGCCGACAATGAGAAAATTGTTTTTTTTGTCGGCCGGCTGGTACGGGAAAAAGGGGTTCAGGTACTGTTGGACGCCATCCCCAAGGTACTGCACTATATGCCCAGTACAAAATTCCTTATTGCCGGCAAGGGGCCGCACTATAACGAACTGCAAAACCAGGCCGTCCGCATGGGTATCTCGAAGCGGGTGTATTTTACCGGCTACGTGGACGATTATACCCGCAACTCTCTTTTCAGTTGGTCCGACGTGGCGGTGTTCCCCAGCCTGTATGAACCCTTCGGCATCGTGGCCCTCGAAGCAATGGCCGCCCAAACCCCGGTGGTTATATCGGATACCGGGGGATTGAGTGAAATCGTAGACCATAACCTGGACGGGTTGAAGACGTATCCCGGCAATCCACACTCACTGGCGGACAACATTCTTGCCATTTTGGGCAATCCCGCACTGGGGCAGCAGCTGAAACAAAACGCCTACCGGAAAATAAAGGAGCATTTTAACTGGCATGACATCGCCGCCAAAACCCTGGAGGTATATAAGGACGTGCACGAGGAACACCGCAGCCAGAGCTGGTACGCCCGGCAGAACGGAATCTTTGGCCGGTTCACCAAAGCGCTGGGCAAAAACGCTTGAAGGAGGCTCAAACATATTGAAAGCAATCATCATGGCCGGCGGGGAAGGCTCCCGCCTGAGACCCCTGACCTGCGGCCTGCCAAAACCGCTGGTACCGGTACTGAACAGGCCGATTATGCACTACATTATCAACCTGCTTAAAAAACACCGTTTCTCCGACATTGGCGTCACCCTGCAGTATATGCCCGAGGAAATCCGCAGCCATTTCGGCAACGGCAGCGAATACGGCGTTAATCTGAGTTATTATGTGGAAGAAACTCCACTGGGCACGGCGGGCAGTGTAAAAAATGCCGCGGCTTTCCTGGACAGCACATTTATCGTCATCAGCGGCGACGCGCTGACGGACTTTGATCTTTCCCGGGCCATGGCGTTTCACAGGGATTCAGGCTCCCTGGCCACCCTGGTGCTGACCAGGGTGGCCATACCGCTGGAATACGGGGTGGTGATCACCGGGCGGGACGGCAAAATTGTACGGTTTTTGGAAAAACCGGGCTGGGGCGAGGTCTTCAGCGATACAGTCAACACCGGTATCTATATCCTGGAACCGGAGGTGCTGGATTACATACCGCCGGGCCAAAAATTTGACTTCAGCAAGGATTTGTTTCCCCTGCTGCTGAAGGAAGGCCGGCCGCTTTTCGGCGCCGTGCTTGACGGTTACTGGTGCGATATCGGAGACCTGACCCAGTACCTGCAGGCCCACTTTGACTTCCTTTCCGGCAAGGTGAACCTGAATATCCCGGCGCAGCAGATCAAACCAGGTGTTTTCATGGAACAGGATGTTTCGGTAAACGATTCCGCCATTATCGAAGGACCGGTATACCTTGGTTCCGGAACTGTGCTTGGCCAAGAGGTCCGGGTGGAACAGTTTTCCGTGCTCGGCTCGGGATGCAGCATTCAAAATGGCGCATCCATCAAAAGAAGCGTACTCTGGAACAATGTATTTACCGGTCCGGGCGCCGGCCTGCGCGGCGCAATAATCGGCAGCCGGGTACAGGTGCACCGGGGCAGCAATATCTACGAGGGGGCCGTGATCGGCAACGATTGCGTAATCAGGGAGAGATGCTCTGTTTACCCGGATGTTAAATTATGGCCCTGCAAAATTGTGGAAACCGGCACGATAGTAAGAGAAAGCCTGGTGTGGAGCACCCGGGCCACCCGCCGCCTGTTCGGCGCCGAAGGGATGTCGGGCATAGCCAACCTGGAAATTAATCCGGAGCTGGCCGCCAGAGCAGCAGCGGCATTCGCGTCCGCTCTGGGAACGGGGTGCCGGGTTCTGGTCAGCAGCGATACCGGAAATATGTCCCAAATGCTTAAAAATGCCCTGGTCTGCGGTTTGCAATCGGCGGGAGCGAGCGTTTTCACCTCTGCGGACGGCACCACGCCGCTGCACCGTTTCACGGTGCGGGAAATAAAATGCGACGGCGGCGTGCACGTACGCGCCTCATCCCGGCGTCCTGACGCCGTGAACATATTATTTACCGGCGCCAAGGGCGGCAACATCCCCCGCAGCCTGGAACGCAAAGTGGAAAACTTGCTGGCCCGGGAAGACTTTAACCGTGCGGACAGTTCGCAAATTAACAAGCCCAGTTTCGTGCCCGCCATGCCGGAAGCGTACCTGGACCGGCTGCTGAACAGTATCGACGCCGGTTCCATCAGAAGGGCCGGTTTTCGGATTGCCGCGGCATATGACCCGCAAAATGCGGGACTCCTGCTGGAACCCCTGTGCAATAAACTCAACATTACCCTGGAGCCCGTTTTTAAAGAGGGAAAAGCCCATTTACCGGCCAACTGGAGCGAACACCGCGTACTTGCCGAGCAGGCGGCCGACCTGATCACCGGCCGGGAACTGGATTTCGGAGTCATTATCGACGCCGGCGCAGACCATTTTGTAATCATTGACAACCTGGGCCGAACGGTACAGGAGGATATGTTATTGGCCCTAATCGCTCTAATGATCCTGCGCAGCCGCGGGGAGGCGGTGGTGGTTCCCGTCACCGCAACCCGGGCAGTGGAAAGGATGGCCTCCCGTTATGGTGCCAGGGTCATCCGGACCAAGACCGCGCTGCAGGATTTTTACGAGAAAATGCTGGACCTGGAAAACGACGCCGGCAGCGCCGCCCCGGTTTCCGTATCCCAGTCCCTGCTGCACTTTGACGCCTTGGCCGCGGTATGCAAAATAGCCGAATACCTGGCCACGGAAAAAATGAGCCTGTCGGCTCTCATTGACGAAATACCCGCTTATTTTATGACCAGCAAAGAAACGGCTGTGCCATGGGAAGCCAAAGGCACCGTAATTAGAAGTATTGCCGAGGATGCGGACAACGACGACCTGGAACTGCTGGAAGGGGTGAAGGTGTATCACCCCGACGGGTGGGCTCTGGTGCTGCCGGACCCGGATGAACCGGTATGCCGGGTTTTCAGTGAAGGCAGCACCATGGAGGTTGCCGAATCCCTGGCCGACTTTTACATCGATAAAATTATCAGCATCGCCGGCGCGCACAAAAAAGCCCAATAAAAGAGCCTTACAAACAGAACACCACCAATACGCTGTAAAAGCGTTCGGTGGTGTTTTTACGTTTTTATTCTCTATCCTGTTGCCGGGTAGGCCTCCGTACGCCGGGCGGTGAAATGATTGATATTTACATCCGGGAAAATATTGTTTTTGTACTCCAGGTCCCCCAGAAAGCCTTCATCAATGCTATGATTTTTAATCTGATCATACAAACGCAAAAAGTTTTGAATATGCTGTTTGGTCCTTCTGACGGCATAATCCACCATGGTGCCGGTATGCATGATGAAAGCCCAGTCGCTGCTCTGGGCCAGGAGCAGTTCCCTGGCCGCCTGTTTTAAAGCTCTTTCTCTCAGCCCGCCCGCGCCGGGATTTTCACCCGCCAATTCGGCCATGCGCTGGGCGGCGATGTGCAGATGCCGGTAAACCCAGTCGTTTTCCCGGCACAGCCACACCTCGTTATAACCCTTGTTCCCCCACGTCGAAGGGCATGGCCTGACCACCTGGTTGCAGGGATATTTCTTCAAATAGTCCCCCGGCGTAATGGTATTAATGCCGGGAAAATCGTAATGCGCTTTGCGCAGCACATTCTGCAGCCAGTAGGGGCCCTCGAACCACCAGTGCCCGAACAGTTCCGCGTCGTACGGAGCCACAACCACCGGTTCTCTGTCCATCAGCGAATTCAGGTATTTAAACTGGTGTTCCCTGTTGAACAGAAAATTAGCGGCATGTTCTTCAGCTTTGCCGCGGGCATAGCCGATATTATAGGGCTCTTTATGATAGCCCTTGCCCGTGATACGGCAGTATTTGATGCCGGTGTTCAGTCTGATGCCGTCCGGATGGATGTAGGGGCTGATATAATCATAGTCCAGGTCGTGGCCAATGTCCCTGTAGTATTCCCGGTAATCAAAATCCCCCGGATAACCTTCGTTTGAACTCCACACCTGCCTGGAAGATTCCAGATCCCGGCCGAACACGGCCACGCCGTTGGGACAGAAAACCGGCGCAAACACACCGAATTTTGGTCTGTGGGAAGCAAAAAGCACCCCGTGGGTGTCGGTAAAAAAGTATTTGATGTCAAACTCCTTTAATATACCCTCTATGCCGTACGTATACGCGCATTCCGGCAGCCAGATCCCCGCCGGCGGCCTGCCGAAATGTTTTGCGTAAAGCTCAACGGCGACCCCCACCTGGGCCCGTACCGCGCCCGGCTGAGTCATCAGCAGCGGCAGAAACCCGTGGGTGGCCGCACAGGTGATGACCTCCAAACGGCCGAGGTCCTGGAGGCGCCTGAATGCATTAATCAGGTTGCAGCCATATTTTTCAGCGAATACATGCCTGACATGGCGGAACCGATCCCGGTACATTACCGCCACAGGGTGGAAGTCCGTATTTTCAGTGCGCCGGATCTCCTTTTCGGACAGTTCGATCAGCTTATCCAGATGGCGCAGATACCTTTCCTGAAGCAGCCCGTCGGTCAGCATGGTGATCAGGGTGGGGGAAACCGAAAAAGTCAGCCGGAAGGGCACGCCTTCCTCCACCAGTTCTTCAAAGGCAATAATCAGCGGAACATACGACTCGGTAACGGCTTCATAAAACCACCGTTCCTCCAAAAAATGCTCGTCCTCGGGATGCCTGACAAAAGGTAAATGGGCATGCAGCACAAAACACAGGTTTCCTTGGTCCAAATTTATGTTCTTCCTTTCTTTTTTGGTTTGCTCCAATACAAATTACTTCCTCGCGCCATTGAATTCAGGCGAGCTTATGCCAAGGGGCGCCAGACCCATACGCTTGGATACATCCTCCACCAGCAGCGGTGAACTGCCCGCATACAACCTGGTAATAGTACGGTAAATACCCTCAATCCACATCCATTCTTCATCGATCAGATTGGAAAAATCCATGCTGGGCGTGTGTACAATATTTGAACGCAATAAAGTAACAAATCTGCCATCCGGAAGAATCCTGCCCACGTCGACACAAAAAGTAGTGTCAGGTCTGGATACTTCCAAATGCCAGTTGTCCACAGCATCACTGATGGCAAAATCAATATAGTTATTGGCGTTGGCGCCGTTAAATTCAATCCCGGTCACGTCGTAAACCCTCAAAACAGGTCTGGAGGCACTCCAGGCCGTTTGCCCGTATTGCTGACTGAATTCATCCTGTTTGGCCGCGGTTATTTCCCAGTAAGCAAAAAGCCAGTTTGGATCACGGACCATTAAAACCAGCCTGTCGGACCCGTATTGCCAGGGAATTTCCGGGTGCTGTATTTTATTTTTGGGATCCGGCGTCGGCGCCGCCAGAAAATTACCGGTCATTTCATCGGCAAATTCTTCCATGACGGACGGCATCGAAAAGCTCGTTTTTTTTCTCCGGGCTTTTTTGCCGGCGCCGGACCGCCACACAAAAACGGCGAACAGCAAAACCACCGCCAACCCCAAAACCCAGGCCATGATGTTCATGCGTTACCCTCCTTATGTTGGTTATGAATTTGAAAGTCCTGTCATGCAAACAAAAAAACAGCGGGATATACGTCTGTGCAGGCTATCCGCGGTGTAAGTTTATTATTGGCGGAATTTATTTTATTATTGCCAGTACCTTTTTTGTTTATAAATTAAAACGGATTGCGAATGCCTGTAAAAACCAGCATATGTGCTGAAATTTTTCGCAAATATAAAAACTTTTCTTTGGGATTCTTTCAGATTGAGAAAAATTGCAGTATACTTGGAACAATGAAAAATTCAGCACCCGAAGCAGACCACAAAACAATACTGAAACTGCTGGCCGGGCATATCCCCGATGCCGGACCTGCCTTGAATTACAGCAGCCCTTTTGAATTGCTGGTGGCGGTAATGCTTTCGGCACAATGTACAGATGTGCGGGTCAACATTGTCACCGCCAGGCTGTTTGCCCGGTACCGGACTCCCGGGGATTTCGCGGCCCTGAAACAAGAAGTTCTGGCCGAAGAAATCAGGGATTGCGGTCTTTACCGCAACAAAAGCCGGCACATCATCGAAACAGCACGGATTTTGCTGGAGCAATTCGGCGGACTGGTCCCGAATAACCTAAAAAGTCTGGAATCGCTGCCGGGTGTGGGCCGTAAAACCGCCAATGTCGTGCTGAGCATAGCGTTCGGTGTGCCCGCCTTTCCCGTGGATACCCACATTTTCCGCGTCACCCGCCGGTTGGGCCTGACAAAGGGCAAGAACCCCCTCCAGGTGGAACAGGATTTGTCCCGGCTGCTTCCCGCCGCCGAGCTGGGGAACTGGCATCACAGGCTGATTCATTTTGGCAGGACCACCTGTACCGCCCGGAAACCGGACTGTGCCAATTGCGTGGTCCGGGCACTGTGCCCGGCCAATAATGCTGAAACCGGGGGGCCGCGGTAATGCATCTTGTACTGGTACAACCGGAAATCCCGGCCAACACCGGTAATGTGGCCCGCACCTGCGCGGTTACCGGAGCCCATCTGCATCTGGTGAGACCACTGGGTTTTTCCGTGGACGACAAACACCTTAAAAGGGCCGGCCTTGATTACTGGCACCTGCTGGACATCCATTACCACGATAGTTTTAACGAAGTCTTGAACGCCTATCCCGGGCACCGGTTTTATTTTGCCACCACCCGGGGCGGCCGTTACTACACCGGGGTTCACTACGGACCGGACGATTTTCTGGTTTTCGGCCGTGAAACAGCCGGTCTGCCGGAAGAAATAATCAACCGTTTCAGGGAGCGCTGCATTCGCATTCCCATGCTCAGCGAAGCCCGGTCCCTGAACCTTTCCAACTCGGTGGCCATCGTGCTTTACGAGGCATTGAGGCAAAACGGCTTTGCCGGAATGAAATAATCAGCAGGAGGATGATCATGCCCGATACGATACCGGAATTACGTCAGGCCATGGAAAGTCAAGGCTACATTTGTGAAGACGAACTGGCGGTAACAGTGTACCTGGCCCTGGCCCTGCAAAAACCTTTATTGGTTGAAGGGGCGCCGGGGGTGGGGAAAACGGAAATAGCCAAGGTTCTGGCCGCTGTCTTTAACACTGAATTAATCCGTCTGCAGTGTTACGAGGGTCTGGATGAAAACAAAGCGCTGTATGAGTGGAATTACCAGCGCCAGTTAATCAAAATCCAGATCTCCAAAAATTGCGGGCCCGGCGAACAACTGGAACGGAACCTGTTCAATGAGGATTACCTGCTGGAGCGCCCGCTGCTCCGGGCTATCCGGGCCCAGTCCAGGGTAGTGCTTTTAATTGACGAGGTGGACAAGGTGGAAGCGGAATTTGAAGCCTTTCTATTTGAATTGCTCTCCGACTTCCAGATTTCCATCCCCGAGCTTGGCACCATCGGCGCGAGGCACATACCAATAGTGGTGCTTACCAGCAACGGGGAGAGGGAACTGTCCGACGGTTTGAAACGGCGGTGCGTCTACCTGTATATTGATTTCCCGTCCATAGAAAAAGAATCCCGCATCTTAAAGGTGAAGGTCCCCGAGGCCGGCGAAAAAATCATCGCCCAGATTGCCAATGCCGCCAGCTACATCCGAACCAACTTGAACCTGCGCAAAAAGCCTTCCATTTCTGAAACCATTGACTGGACCCGGGCCCTGGTCACACTGGGGGAAGATTCCCTGAGTGAAGGCAGCATCAACAAAACATTAAACTTATTATTAAAAAACAGGGACGACCAGGAAATGCTTAAAAATGAACTGGGGTTGGATAAACTGGTCCGGGCGGCGACAAATAAAAATTAACTGAACCAATTGTGCAAAGCTTAAAATTAGTATAAAATTCCCCTTGAGAAGGGGGATTTTTATTTGACTTTGGAAACCAGGGAAACGGTCTTTGAACTGCCGGGCCGCAATATAAGACTGTTCCTGGTGCGGGATATAGAGAAGCTGATTACCGACCCGGGCGAAGAAGACAAGGTGCCCTGCTGGGCCGATATATGGCCGGCGGCCCGCGGCGTGGCGCAGTGGATTTGGGAACACTTGCGGTTTGACGGCGACGAGCTAATTGAACTGGGCGCCGGTCTTGGCCTGCCGGGCATTGTTTGCGGGCTGAAAGGAGCCCGGGTAACCTTTTCGGACTTCAACCTTTTAGCCCTTGAGCTGGCCGCCGCCAACGCCGGACGCAATAACCTGGACGGTTTTTCTACCCTGCAGGCCGATTGGCGCACTTACCGGCCGCAAAAGCAGTATCACTGGGTGCTGGGCTCGGACATATTTTACGATCCCAAATTAAACGCGCACCTGCTGCGGTTAATCCCAGAACTGCTCTTGCCCGGCGGCTGCTTTTTAGCCGCTCATCCGGGACGTCCCGCCACCAATGAATTCCTGCCGGCACTCAAGGAGGCGCTGCGGGTGTCCGAAGAACGGGAAGCCATGGTGCCGGTGATTATAGACGATCCTTATTTCCCTTATTACGAAATTAAGATCCACTACTTTAAAACTAAAGCTTTGGATTAATACTACCCCTTAAAAGCGGAGGTTCCGGTTATGCCAGGCGAAAATAGTACCAGCAACAACCGATTTGTCCATTTGCACGTCCACACCGAGTACAGCCTTTTGGACGGCGCCTCCCGGATTAAAAAAGTGGTGGAAACCGCCGCCGGCATGGGCATGCAATCCCTGGCCATCACCGACCACGGGGTTATGTACGGCGTGGTTGATTTTTATAAAGCCTGCCGGAAACAAAACATCAAGCCCATCCTGGGCTGCGAAGTTTACGTGGCGCCCCGGACCAGGCACGACCGCACCCCCAAGGTGGACGACAACCTGTATCACCTGGTGCTGCTGGCGGAGAACGAAACCGGTTACCGGAACCTGCTCCGCCTTGTTTCACTGGGTTTTACCGAAGGGTTTTATTATAAGCCGCGGGTGGACAAGGAACTGCTGGCCGCCCACAGCGAGGGATTAATCGCGTTAAGCGGCTGCATTGCCGGCGAAGTGGCCACCCGCGTAATCGACGGCAACATGAAGCAAGCAGCCCAAAGCGCCGCCGAATATGTGGATATCTTCGGCAAAGACAACTTTTACCTGGAACTGCAGGATCACGGCCTGGAAGAACAGAAAATAGCCAACCGCGGCTTGCTGGAATTGCACCGGAAAACCGGCATCCCCCTAGTGGCCACCAATGACGTCCATTACGTGCTCAAAAGCCACGCCGAGATGCAGGACGTACTGCTCTGCATCCAAACCGGCAAGACAGTGGACGACCCGGGCCGGATGCGTTTTGAATCCAGTGAATTTTATCTCAAAGACCAGCGGGAAATGGCCCTGCTGTTCGGCGAACTCCGGGACGCCATGGAGAATACCGCCCTGATCGCTGAAAGATGCAACGTGGAGCTGGAATTCGGCAAATTACACCTGCCTGAATACCGGGTACCCGGGGAACAGGATCCCGATGACTACCTGAAAGAGTTATGCGCTGCCGGTATCAGTTCACGCTACAGCGAAATTAACGATACCATTAAACAAAGGCTTGAGTTTGAGCTCAAAGTAATCAAGCAAATGGGTTATACAACCTATTTCCTCATTGTCTGGGACTTTATCGACTTTGCCAGGAAAAACGATATCCCGGTGGGTCCGGGCCGCGGCTCGGCGGCCGGCAGCCTGGTGGCCTACGCCCTGGGGATCACCAATATCGACCCGCTGCGGTACGATCTGCTTTTTGAGCGGTTCCTCAACCCGGAACGGGTTTCCATGCCTGATATAGATATTGATTTCTGCTTTGAAAAACGCGGCCGGGTGATCGAATACGTGGCCGAAAAGTACGGCCAGGACCGGGTGGCCCAGATAGCCACCTTCGGCACCATGGCGGCCAGGGCGGCCATCAAGGACGTGGGCCGGGCGCTGGGTATGCCTTACGGCGATGTTGACCGCATCGCCAAGCTGATCCCCACCGAACTGCATATTACCATCGACAAAGCTCTCAACGACACGCCCGAGCTCAGCACCCTGTACCGGGAGGACGACCAGGTGCGCAAGCTAATCGACACCGCCGCCCTCATTGAAGGGATGCCCCGGCACGCCTCCACCCACGCCGCCGGCGTAGTGATCACCCGCCAGCCGCTGACCCACTACCTGCCTCTGTACAAGGCTGCCGACGGGCCGCTGACCACCCAGTTCGCCAAGGACCCGGTGGAGGAACTGGGACTGTTAAAAATGGATTTCCTCGGCCTGCGCACATTAACGGTGATCGCCGACGCCCTCCAGTCAATCAAGCAAAACCGGGGCATAGAGATAGATATAGACAATATCCCACTGGACGATCCCGGCACCTTCGAGCTTTTAAGCCGCGGTGAAGCGGTAGGCGTCTTCCAGCTTGAAAGCAGCGGCATGCGGGCCATCCTGAGAGATTTAAAACCCGAAGCATTCGAGGATATCGTAGCCCTGAACGCCCTGTACCGGCCGGGTCCCCTGGGCAGCGGCATGGTGGAAGACTTTATTAAAAACAAACATGGACAAAAAAAAGTAATCTATCTGCATCCCAAACTGGAGCCCATCTTACGTGACACTTACGGGGTGATATTATACCAGGAACAAGTGATGCACATTGCCAGCAACCTGGCCGGTTTCACCCTGGGTGAAGCCGACATGCTGCGCCGCGCCATGGGCAAAAAGAAACCGGAGATCATTGCCGGCCTGCGCGCTCAATTCGTGGAAGGAGCGTTTAAGAACGGTGTGGAAACCGCCGTAGCGGGGCAAATCTTCGACCTGATGGCCTATTTTGCCGGGTACGGGTTTAATAAAAGCCACAGCGCCGCCTACGCCATGGTCTCCTACCAGACCGCCTACCTGAAGGCCAACTACCCGGTGGAATTTATGGCGGCTCTTTTAACCTCGGTAAATGACAACTCGGACAAAGTGGCTTACTATATCGAAGAATGCCGGAGGATGAATATAGATGTGCTGCCGCCGGACGTCAACGTCAGCGGCATAAGTTTCACGGTGGACGGGAATAAAATCAGGTTCGGCCTGGCAGTGATTAAGAACGTGGGGCAGGGCGCTGTTCAATCCATCCTGGAAAACAAAAGACAGGGCGGCCCCTACCTGTCCTTTGCGGACTTCTGCCAGCGGCTGGATACCAAGGTGATCAACCGGCGGGTGCTGGAGAACCTGATTAAAAGCGGCGCCCTGGATTCCCTGGGCCATTATCGCTCCCAAATGATGGCGGCGGTGGAGGCGGGTCTGGGCCTGGCCCAGGCCTCAAACAAAGACCGCAGTAACGGCCAGCTGTCGCTGCTGGATTTCTGGGGCGAAGACGTGAAAAACACCGTTAATATTGAAATGCCCAAGCTCAGGGAATATCCGCCGGCGGAATTGCTGGCCCTGGAAAAAGAAGCGCTGGGTCTTTACGTCAGCGGCCACCCGCTTAACGAGTACCGGGAGATTATCAACCGCAGCTCTTCCCACCAGATTGCCGGCTTGGCCGAACTGGAGGAACGAACCGAGGTGGTGTTAAGCGGTCTTTTGTCAAATATCAAAAGAATCACCACCAAGCGGGGCGATAATATGGCTTTCGCCAGCCTGGAAGACCTGACCGGAGTAACGGAGCTGGTTATTTTCCCGCGTACCTTCCGGGAGTGCGCCACCCTGCTGAAGGACGAAAAGGCGGTGCTGGTAAACGGCGTCACCAACCCAAACGGCGACGAAGTTAAAATAATTGTTAATAGCATAAAACCGCTGGAAAAGAAACAGAACGACGCGTTATTTCTCAAGCTGGAACAAGTCTCCACCGGTTTGGTGGCCAGAATCCAGCAGGCGTTGAGTTCTTTTCCCGGGGAAACTCCGGTTTATCTTTATTTTCCGGACCGGAAAAAATTGGCTTGCACAGATCGAAGGTTCTGGGTCAACCTGGATTCGGGGGTGGTGGAAGAACTGGAGGCACTTTTAGGCTCCGACCGGGTCAAAATAAAGGAGCAAGCTGCGCTAAGCAGCAGCGGCAACACCGGCATGGTATAACTTGTCAAACCGTTGGCCTTGTGATATCATGACTCTGTAATACCGCACGACAAGCTAAGGTAAATACCACGGGGTGAAAAAATGAATACACCAAATGAAGTAAGCGGCGAATATGTGGTAATTAAAGCGCTGGAAAACGGAGTGACCATTATCGGACTCACCAGGGGCCGGGACACCAAGTTCCACCATTCAGAGAAACTGGATAAAGGCGAAATAATGATTGCTCAATTTACCGAACATACTTCCGCCATTAAAATCCGCGGCCGGGCCGAGGTAATGACCAAGCACGGCGCCCTGAAAACCGACGTGTAAACAATATCCAGAGTTAAACACTCTGGATATGCTTGTTTCACAGGTAAATCACACAAAGGTAAATCACACAAAAATGAATTGCATATTTAATCCGCTGGAGCAAAAAGTATAGTTGAGGTATTTTATTTTTGTGAAAGGTGGGGCATGTAATTGCTCAGAATTGCCGTTTTAACCAGCGGCGGCGACTCCCCGGGCATGAATGCCGCTATCCGCGCCGTTGTGCGCAAAGCCATCTACCACGGTTTGGAAGTAATCGGCATCCAGCGGGGCTTCAGCGGTTTTATAGAAGCCGATATGGGTCCGATGAACCTGGGCTCGGTGGCGGACATCATCCACCGCGGCGGCACAGTTTTGCGCACCGCCCGTTCCGAGGAATTCATGACCGCCCAGGGGCGGGCCAGGGCTTATGCCAACGTGGAAAGGTTCGGCATTCAAGGATTGGTGGTTATCGGCGGTGACGGCTCTTTTAAAGGCGCGGAAGTATTTCATAACGAATATAACGTGCCGGTGGCGGGGGTACCGGGAACCATAGACAATGATATCGGCGGGACCGATTACTCCATCGGATTTGACACCGCGGTGAACACCGTGGTGGAAGCGATTAATAAAATCAGGGATACCGCAACTTCCCACGAGCGCACCTTCATCCTGGAAGTGATGGGCCGGGAAAGCGGTTGTATTGCCATGACCTCCGGATTGGCCGGGGGGGCGGAATCAATTTTAATTCCGGAACTGAAATACAACCTGGACGAGGTATGTGAAAAACTTTACCGGGGTTATAAGCGGGGCAAACTGCACAGTATCATCATTGTAGCCGAGGGCGCGGCCGGCGGAATTGAAGTCGGTCGGATAATTAAAGAAAAAACAGGATTGGATACCAAGGTTACCATCCTGGGCCATTTGCAGCGGGGGGGGACGCCCACCGCCTTCGACCGCATCCTGGCCAGCCGCATGGGAGCAAGGGCCGTGGAATTGTTAATGTCCGGTTACCGCAAGCACATGGTCGGCATGAAGGCCGGCAAAATCGTGGCCTGCCCGCTGGAAACCGTTTTTAATGCTCAAAAACCCATCGATATGGATTTATATAACCTGGCGGGAATATTATCAATTTAAGCTTTATGTGACGGGGGGAATAACATGCGGCGCACCAAAATTGTATGCACCATCGGGCCCGCCAGCGGGCAAACCGAATTGCTGGAGAAGATGCTGCTGGCCGGCATGGACGTGGCCCGGCTGAATTTTTCCCACGGCAGCCACGCGGATCATTTAAGGCGCGTACAGGCTGTTCGCACGGCGGGTCTTAATACCGGCACTAATATCGCCATCCTGCTGGATACCAAGGGACCGGAAATCAGGCTGGGTTACCTGGAACAGGAACCGGTTGAACTCCTGCCCGGAGCGGAAGTCCGGATCACCACCGACGACGTCAAGGGCAACGAAAAGCTGCTGCCGGTTACATACAAAGACCTGCCCCGGGACGTGCGGACCGGAGACCGGATTTTAATCGCCGACGGGCTAATCGCTCTCCAGGTTAAGCAAGTGGAAGGATGCGAGATCCTCTGTGTGGTGGAAAACGGCGGCAAATTAACCAGTCAAAAGGGAGTAAATGTGCCCGGGGTTCTAATCAACCTGCCTGCACTAACCGACAAGGATAAAGAAGATATCTTATTCGGTATTGAGCATGATTTTGATTTTGTCGCGGTTTCATTTGTGCGCAAAGCCGGAGACGTGTTGGCCATCAGGCGGATTATTGAAGAAAATAACGGCCATATGGATATCATCGCTAAAATTGAAAACCAGGAAGCCGTGGAAAACCTGGATGAAATTATCAAGGTTTCCGACGGGATCATGGTTGCCCGGGGCGACCTGGGCGTAGAGATACCGCCGGAAGAAGTACCCATCATCCAAAAGGCCATTATTGAAAGGTGCAACCTGGCGGGTAAACCGGTCATTACAGCCACCCAGATGCTGGAGTCGATGGTACAGAACCCGCGTCCCACCAGGGCCGAGGCCAGCGACGTGGCCAACGCCATCCTGGACGGAACCGACGCCGTCATGCTGTCCGGCGAAACGGCGGCCGGAAAGTACCCGGTGGCGGCCGTGCAAACCATGGCCCGGATTGCCACCCGGGCGGAAGCGGCCCTGGCGTACGACGAACTGCTCAGGAGCAAACGCCGGGCTATTTCCCGCACCATCACCGATGCTATCAGCCATGCCACCGTCACCACCGCCCTGGACCTGGGGGCGGCGGCCATCATTACTTCCACCGAGTCGGGGTATACCGCCAAAATGGTCAGCAAATACCGTCCCAAGGCCACGATCATTGCGGTGACGCCTCACAAACACGTACTGCGCAAATTGGCCCTGGTTTGGGGCACCCAGCCGCTGCTGGTGGAGCGCACCAAAGACACCGACAATATGATCGCCGCGGCGGTGGACGTTTCTCTAAAGTCCAAATTAATCAAAGGCGGGGATTTGATTGTCATCACCGCCGGAGTTCCGGTGGGAGTGCATGGGACCACCAATTTGATTAAAGTGCAAACCGTGGGCGACATCATGGCCCACGGCACCGGTATCGGCAGCCGGGCCGTGACGGGCAAAGCGTGTGTGGCGGCTGACGGCCGCCAGGCGGCGGAAAAAATCTCCCGCGGCGACATTTTGGTCACCGGGGACACCGACCGGGATTTTATTCCGGCCATTGAAAAAGCCGGCGCCATTATTACCGAAACCGGTGGTTTAACCTCGCATGCCGCCATCGTGGGCCTGGAATTCGGTATCCCGGTGGTGGTGGGAGTCGCCGGCGCCACCACCATTATCCCCGACGGGGAGGTTATTACCGTGGACGGTCAGCGGGGCCTGGTCTACCGCGGTTCCGCAAGGGTGTTATAAAAATAAGGAGTCAGGAGTCAGAATTCAGGATTCAGAATAAAAACATTAAAAAACTTCCTAAAAACAGGGTTAGTGGGAAAAATTGCGTCTTTACTCTGTCCCCTTGGATAAGATCGGCTTCCCGCAGGGTATGCTATTTGTTGGGAGGCGATTTGGCGCATGCAGGAGTTTGCGGCTGATTATATGAATACCCTGGGTCTTGGGGGCCTGCTGGGCGGATTGTTTATCGAGGCCATGGGCCTGCCGTTTCCGGGCGGGATCATGATTATACTGTCGGGTTTTTTGATTAATCAGGAAAGACTTAACTTTTACGCGGTATTTCTGCTGGCCATGCTGGGGTTTAACCTGGGTGCCGCCACCGCTTTTTTTATCGGCCGCAGGGTGGGGGAACCGCTGTTTCACCAGTACGGTAAATACCTGCGGGTAAAAAAATACAACCTGGAGCAGGCCCGGCAAAGCATGCAGCGTTCGGCGCCGATGTTTATTATCGCCGGGCGCTTCATTCCCATGGTCAGCAACCTTACGCCCTATCTGGCCGGCGCCAGCGGGCTGAGGTGGGGGCAATTTCTCTTTTATAATTTAATTTTTACGATCATCTGGATTTCAATGAATATCTCCGTGGGCATGGTCTTCGGTCACAAATGGCCCCAAATCGCGGAATACCTGAACAATAAACTGCCTCTGGCGGTACTGGCCCTGGTGGCCGTTTACCTGGCGGTTAAATTTTTAATCAAACATTTTTATGTATTGAGGAGCGAGAAGGTATGAACCACTTAGACAAAATATTCGCAAACAAATTCCTTGTTTTCCTCGGCGACAGCATCACCTACGGTTTCCCCGGCGGTCCTCAATCGTCCTGGGTAAGCAAATTGGCCGGTAAAATCGGCGCTGTTCCGCTGAACCTGGGCGTAAACGGTGACAGTACCGCGGATATGCTGCAGCGGCTGACCCCGGAATTGGAGCACCCCGGCGTATCTCACGTACATATTTTGGGCGGCGCCAACGACGCCTGGATGGAGCATGATCCTGAATACTCGAGGTTCTGTGTTGAGCAAATGGTGCAGTTGTGTGTCGAAAGGGATATCGCTCCCATCCTGGGCCTGCCGACCCCGGTTTGCACAAGCGCCGGCGGAAGTTTTTTCCCCTTCGGGCTGGAGGGCATCGTCAACTGGCTGGACCGGCACCGGGCATGGCTGCGGGAGTACGCCCGGGCACAGTCCATCCCGTTGATTGATTATTTTACTCCCCTTTGCCAGCCGGGCACAAAAAACGGCGACCCGCTGTACTTCATCGACGAGGCGCACCTGGGCCGGGAAGGAAATACAAAAATGGCCATGGTGGCCCTGGAAGCGCTGGGGCATATTTTAGGCTGAAAACAGGGGACGGCCAAATGGACGGTTCTTGTGGCTCAAGTTTTTAAATTCGGTAGAGTAAATAGTTTTGTGTTTTTGCACATACATTTAAAGTCAATTATATACGAGTTTAAATGGCGCTGAAGCATCTGAAATTAGGAAAAGCCTATGTTTTACCCTCAAATTTACAAGAAAATAGAAAACAAACCTGCCTTTTGCTTTCACAAAAAACAGGTTTGTTTACTGGTCGGAGCGACACGACTTGAACGTGCGGCCTCTACCACCCCAAGGTAGCGCTCTAGCCAAACTGAGCTACGCCCCGATTAAAACTCTTAAACAGTTGCAAAAAGAATTATATTATTTGCCGGGGCAAAAGTCAAGACACCCGGGCATGTATATTATGGGGTTTATGTGAAACCAAATCCGCATAACATTTTTTTGTACAGGCACACGCCGGCTATTCCGGGCATAGGATATAGAATCGATTACTTATCAGGGTTTGGACACTTATCTTAAAAGGAGGAATGTGGATTGCCCGGATTCTTGACCCTGGCTGTCGCGTCTGTCATTCAGGGGCTGATGCTGCTAATCTCGTACGTGGCGCAAAACAGTTTTCCCAAGCCCTTGTCCGAGGAAGAAGAGCAGCGCTACCTGAATAACCTGGCGCAGGGGGACGAAAAGGCCAGAGATGTGCTCATAGAACGGAATCTCAGGCTGGTCGCCCATATCATTAAAAAGTTCGAGGGCAGCGGAGATGATTTCGACGATTTAATCTCCATCGGTACCATTGGCTTAATCAAGGCAGTCAACACCTTTAACGGGAAAAAATCTTCCCGTTTGGCCACTTATGCCTCCAAGTGCATAGAAAACGAGATACTCATGTATATGCGTTCCAAGAAAAAAATGCGTTCGGAAATGTCGTTGTACGAACCAATCGGCACCGACAAGGAAGGCAACGAGATCCATTTCATGGACGTACTTAGCACCGATGCGGAGGCTGTGTCTGAACTGGTATCCAAGAATCTGGATTGTGAACAGTTGTGGCGCAAATTGAAACAACTTACTCCCCAGGAAAGGAATGTTCTGGTGCTGCGTTACGGACTGCGCGGCAAAAAGCGCCGGACCCAGAAAGAAATTGCTAAAAACATGGGCATTTCCCGTTCCTACGTGAGCAGGATTGAAAAGAGAGCCATTGACCGCCTGTCGGAGCAATTCCTGGCGGAGGCTTAAAATAGATGTAAATGATTTAGCCCGGCCTGAAAACGGCCGGGCTAAATCTCTTCCGAGGGGGTGTCAAACGGGTCTGTTAGCCCAGGATGGCCTTGATGTCTTCTTCCGGCGTGGTGATCAGTTGCAGGTTGTATTTCTCCTGAATCACCGCCAGCACGTTAGGAGTTAAAAACGCCGGGGCCGTGGGGCCGATACGGATGTTCTTCACACCCAGGTGCAGCAGGGTGAACAGGATGGACACCGCTTTTTGTTCGAACCACGACAGCACCAGGCTGAGCGGCAGATCGTTTACGCCGCAGTTGAATACCTTGGCCAGAGCCACGGCCACCTGGATGGCCGAGTAGGCGTTATTGCACTGGCCCATATCCAGCAGGCGCGGGATACCGTCGATATCCCCCAGGTCCAGGTAGTTGAACCGGTATTTGCCACAGCCCAGGGTAATGACCACGCTGTCCTGAGGCAGTTGTTTAACGAATTCGGTATAGTAACTGCGGGAAGACCGTGAACCTTCGCAGCCGCCCACCAGGAAGAAATGCCGGATCTTGCCCGCTTTTACCGCATCCACAATCTTATCGGCAATGGAAAGCACGAAATTGTGGTGGAAACCGGTGGTCAGCGTACCGCCCTCCTTTTCCGGCAGGGACGGCAGAGATTTGGCCTTTTCAATCACCGCGGTAAAATCACGGTCGGCGATGTGTTTTACACCCGGCAAACGGGCGATGCCGCAGGTGAACATACGGTCTTGATAGGATTCCCTGGGTATCAGGACACAATTGGTGGTGCCCAGAATAGCGCCGGGAAACTCGTCAAACTCTTTCTTCTGGTTCTGCCACGCGGTACCGTAATGACCAACCAGGTTGGGGAATTTATTCAGCACGGGATACGCGTGGGCCGGCAGCATTTCACCGTGGGTGTATACGTTTACTCCGGCTTCCCGGGCTTGTTTGAGCAGCTCGTACAAATCCAGCAGATCGTGGCCGGTAATCAGGATGGCCGGGCCGGGCTTGAAGCCGGTGGATACTTGGACGGGTACCGGGGAACCGAACCGGTTGACGTTGGCTTTGTCAAGCAGTTCCATGGCCCGGTAATTCATTTCACCGCATTGGAGCACCTTTTCCACATGGTTCCCCAGGTCAAAGTTAACGTTGGTCAGGGTGGAAAACAGCGCGTCATGCATGAAGGCGTCCACTTGTTCATCCCGCTCGCCCAGTTCCCGGGCGTGGAACGAGTAGGCGGCCACACCTTTCAGCCCGATAATCAGCGCATCCTGCAGGCTGGCGATATCCTCGTTCTTGCCGCATACGCCAACTTTGGTGCAGCCGGTACCGCCGGCTGTCTGTTCACACTGGTAACAAAACATTATTCATGACCTCCTCTTTTTTAATCGTTACAGTTGCTCTTTGGCTGCTTATAGCTTACCGGATAATCAAACACCCAACTATGACGTATCTCACACCCGGCATCTAAACTTCGTCACATTGATGAAGTGACTTTCCATAACTTACACACCGGAAACCCGGCAGACTGTTGACAAACAGACCGGATAGTTGATAAACTATAAAAGTGTAATACACAACCAATTTAAAAGTGCTCTTATCCGGAGTGGTGGAGGGACTGGCCCTGTGAAGCCCGGCAACCGCCCCGCCCAAGGAGGCGAGGTATGGTGCTAATTCCTGCAGGAGTAAATTACTTCTGGCAGATAAGAGGTGACGTATTTAAAACCTCTTCTGTACCCGGAAGGGGTTTTATTATGTCGGAGCGGAGCACAAAACCAATGGAGGTGCGGTATGGCAACAGAAAGAACATTCCGGGAAATCAATGAGCGCATCAGGCAAGGTAAAGCGGTAGTAGTTACCGCCGAAGAACTTGTGACCATGGTCAGGGAAAAAGGCGTAAGCCAGGCCACGTCCGAGGTCGACGTGGTGACCACCGGAACATTCGGACCCATGTGCTCTTCCGGCGCTTTTTTAAGCTTTGGACATTCCAAGCCCAGGATTAAAATGCAAAAAGTGTGGCTGAACGGAGTGCCGGCTTACACCGGTATCGCGGCGGTGGACGCCTACATTGGCGCCACCGAGGTCAGGGAAGACGACCCGCTGAACAGCAATCACCCCGGTGAGTTCCGGTACGGCGGCGGGCATGTGATCCAGGATTTGGTGGCCCGCAAGACAGTGACTCTGCGAGCCACCGGTTACGGGACCGACTGCTATCCGCGCCGGGAAATTGAAACCAGGATTACGCTGGATGATATTAACGAAGCGATTCTCTTCAACCCCCGCAACGCTTATCAGAATTATAGCTGTGCGGTCAACCCGGGCCCCAAAACCATCTATACCTACATGGGGGTACTGAAAAGCAACCTGCAAAACGCCCACTACTCCACGTCGGGGCAGCTGAGCCCGCTGCTTAAGGATCCGTATTTTAAGACCATCGGTATTGGAACCCGCATATTTTTAGGCGGCAGTGTGGGTTACGTGGCCTGGAACGGCACTCAGCATTTCCCTTCTTTTATGAAGGATGAAAGTGAAAAGGATCTCAGTCCGTCCGGAGCTACCCTGGCGGTAATCGGCGACTTGAAAAAAATGAGTCCCCGCTGGCTGGCCGGCGCCAGCATGCTGGGCTACGGCGCCAGTTTATCCGTCGGCCTCGGCATTCCCATTCCCATCCTTAACGAGGAGGTTTGCCGGTTTGCCGCCGCCGGTGACGATGAACTGTACGCGCCGATTATAGACTATAGCGGGGCTTTTCCCGAGCGTGAATCCGGTAACCTCGGCCACGTGAGCTATGCGGAATTAAAAAGCGGCACTATAAAAATCAACGGCCGGGAAGTTGTCACGGCGCCAATGTCCAGTTACCCGCGGGCCAGAGAAATTGCGGGTTTGTTAAAAACCTGGCTCCAAAAGGGTGAATTCCTGCTGGGTGAACCGGTGGAACTGCTGCCGAACGCCAATGCCGGAATCAGCGCCAACGCGCTGCAAGGTTAATTAGGGAAAGGAGTATGAAGCAATGGCCCCCAAAAAGGTAGTACTGCGGTTTAGCGCGGATATATCGGATCAACCCATGATTTACAAGCTGGTCAAGGACTACGATCTGGTTATTAATATACTGAAGGCCAATGTAAACCCCCAGAAGGAAGGCACCATGGTGATGGACATCAGCGGAGAGAAGATGGAAGCGGGTATTGACTACCTCAGGAGCGTCGGGGTGGGCGTACAGTCACTAACCGAGGAAATCATCCAAAACGAGGACAAATGCGTGAGCTGCGGTTCCTGCACCGCTATCTGCCCTTCGGGGGCACTTTATATTGAGCGGCCGGACATGACGGTGCGTTTTGACAGCGACCGATGCGTGGTTTGTCATCTGTGCCTGAAAGCGTGCCCCATGCAGGCCATGGAGGTTCGTTTTTGAGCGAGTACGTAAATCGCACTTACCGGCTGCTGCACCGGCAGGACGATCTGGTTTTTTTTCAGGTGCTGATTAAGGAAACGGACCTGGATATCGGCGTTCCGCGCCACAGCTTGACCAAGGAACTGCTGGACGGCGCCAGGCAGGAAGTTATTTCAGTTCGTGCGCAGTTGGAACAGTATATTTTAAGTGATGAGAAGTTTTTAAACACCCTGGAACCGTATCAGACTCAACCCGGCGCTCCGGCCATCGCCCTTAGCATGGCGCTGGCCGGACAGGCCGCCGGCACCGGGCCCATGGCCGCCGTGGCTGGTGCTGTGGCCCAGCATGTCGGCGAATATCTGGCCCGGCGGACCAGGGAGGTAATCGTGGAAAACGGCGGCGATATCTTTATTCGTACTGAACGGGTGCGCCGGATCGGTATCTTTGCCGGCCCTTCTCCCTTTACCAACCGCCTGGCCCTGGAAATCGAGCCGCACCGCACCCCCCTGGGCATCTGCACCTCGTCGGGCACGGTGGGACATTCCCTCAGTATGGGCTGTGCCGACGCCATGGTGGTGCTGGCCCCGTCCGCGGCGTTGGCGGACACGGTGGCCACCGCGGCGGGCAACCTGATTCAGGGTGAGTCGGATCTGCAGCAGGCGGTTGACTTTGCCATGGGGATAAAGTCGGTAACCGGCGCGCTGGCCATCAAGGATGATAAACTGGCTGCCGCCGGGAATATTAAATTGGCGCCCATGTGAGCGGTCCTTCGGCCGATTGGAATGTATAACAGGAGGAATACAGATGGGAAAAAACATTAAAAACTTGGAGCACGGGCAAATCCTGTCTCTGGTAGGCTCCGTGGACTATCTGCCCGGACAAATCGTCAGCAAAACGCTGGCTCAGAACAAGCATCACAGCCTGACGCTGTTCGCCTTTGATAAGGGTGAGGAAATCAGCGCTCACGAGTCCGATGGAGACGCCATGGTCATCGCCCTGGATGGCAAGGGCAAAATTACCATCGGTGACACGGTGCATCAGCTTAATGCCGGTGATACCATTATTATGCCCGCCAAAACGCCCCACGCCGTCTATGCCGAGGAACCCTTCAAAATGTTTCTTGTGGTTATATTCCCGGAAAACCGGTAAGCCCGTTAATTCATATTTTCCTGCACCGTGCGCTGCCGGGGAACAGCCGCCGCCAGCCCGGCCACCCCGAGGGCGGCGGCGAAAATCATAACCCCGTGGTAACCCGCGAAATGGGCGATAATTCCGCCCAATAAAGGTCCCAGGGCGCTGCACAGGTTCAATGTAGCCTGAAAAATACCGGTTGCGGTGCCCCTGTCCTCGCCCGACCTGAGCACCAGCAGCAATGCGCCGACGTAAAGACAGGACCAGGCCACGCCCAGCAACACCTGTACCACCATCAGCGGTACCGGCTTGCTGACCAGGACGTAGGCCACAAATACGATGATCGACAATACCTGGCCAAAGGCAAATACTTTACCGGCGTCAAATCTGTCCACATAACGCATGACCAGGAATTGCACGGAAAAGTTTACCCCCCACAGCATACCCACCCAAAACCGGTCCAGCCCCAGAGATACAAGATACAGAGGCAGAATGATCCAAACCGCCGCGGCGCCGAGATGGCGCAGAAAAACAGCCAGGTAGATTGGAAATCCAACCTTGATTACATTGATCATAGACGCGGTTTCTTTCCTCTGCAAAACCGAGGCCGGGCCTGCGGCTGACGGAAAAAGAATCGAAAGGGAAAAGGCAAGCAGACAGCATACTGCGCCGGACATAAACAAGATATTTGAATCCTTCAGCAAGGCCGCGCCCAGCGCTCCGGCAATCCAACCCAGCGATCCGTAAGAACTGAACCGTCCCATGTCGATCCCGGACTCGTAGGCGTAAGCCATTAAAGCCGCCATTGCAACTCCAAGGGAAAAACCGACCGCCGCCCTCACCATTGTCAGTAGTATTAAATTATGAGCCGGTATCTGCGCTGCAAATGCAAGCACACACAGCAGCAACCCGGACCTGACAAATACCGTCCGTCCCCGCCGGTCCGACTGCCGGCCGAAATAAAGGGAGGATATAACATATGCTCCGCCATAGGCGGCGCCAATCAAACCGACCTGAAAATCGGAAGCGCCCAACTGGGCGCCCAAAAGGGGGATAAATATTACTGAACTCTGGATAGCAATATTGATTAAAAAGTTGACAAAGCTAACAAGTACAACCGGGTTAACCATACCCGCGCCTTCTTCCCAAGATGTTCAATGCTCTGGGTTCATAAGAAGAAATTTATCACTTCATCCGGGTAAAATCAAGGAAAACTTTTATCCCGGCCAAGGGGTGCCGCCACGTCAAAGGACTGCAAGACCCTGGTTGATTTTTCAATAACCTCGATATTATCTATATCACCACCGGCGGAAGCGCCAAGCTCCTTAAACCTCCGGGCGCTGACCAGAACTCTGCCCTCCAGGGAACCCACCGTTTTATTATACGCCTCAACCGATCTATCCAAACCTTTTTTCAGTTCGTTAAAGTGATGGGCCAAAGTGCGAATACGGTCATACAACTGCCGGCCCAAATCACTGATGGCTTGAGCGTTTTCGGCAATTTGTTCCTGTTTCCATCCATAGGCGACGGCCCTAAGCAGGGCAATTAATGTGGTGGGCGTAGCCAGAATAACACGCTGCTCGACACCGGACTCAATCAATCCCGGGTCTTGCTCAAGGGCGGCGCTGAAAAAGGTTTCCCCGGGCAAAAACAGAACTACAAACTCGGGAGACGGGTTGAACTGATCCCAGTAGGTTTTATTACTGAGTTTTGTTAAATGTGTCCGCACATGCCGGGCGTGGTCCTTTAGTTTAACTATCCGCAGTTCCTCATCCTTACTTTCTATGGCTTCCAGGTAAGCAATGATTGGCGCTTTGGAATCGATCACAATGTGTTTATTACTGGGCAGCCTGACGATCATGTCCGGACGCAAACGACCGGTTTCTGTTTCCGTGGACTCCTGCTGCGTGAAATCACAGTATTCAACCATTCCGGCCATTTCCACCACCCGCTTGAGCTGGATTTCTCCCCAGCGGCCCCGGACCGCGGGCGCCCGCAGAGCTTTGACAAGGTTGGCCGTCTCCGTTTGCAATTGAACCTGGGTTTGGGACAGCGATTTGACCTGCTGGGTAAGAGTGGCGTAAGCTTCCACGCGGGCATTTTCTATTTGGTGCAGTTGGTGATCGACTTTCTCCAAAGCTTCTTTAACCGGCTTGACCACTTCAGACACTGACTTTTGACGTGCTTCCAGGTCATTTCTGGCGTTTTCCTGGTATTTTTCCAATGTGCTTTGCGCCAATTCCAGGAATGACCGGTTGTTGCTTCTCAGGGCTTCCGCGGAAAGGGCTTTAAAAGCATCAGTCAAATTCTTTTGCGCCTCGTTAAAAAGAGCCAGTTTTTCCCCGGTGGTTTTGCGTTCTTCTTCAAGTAATGTTTTTAGCCCCGCCACTTCCGCTTTCAATTCGGAAATACCGGCATTTGATTTTTTTATTTCTATTTCTTTTTCCGTAATAATTGATTCCAGCCGGGGGATTTGGTTATTCTTTTCCTCAGCGGCCGTTCTTCTTTTTGACTCCGATTCAAATTTATCCCTTAAGGTTTCAATCTCCAGATCCTTCTTGTTTAATAAGGCTTTAAGATCGGCAATTTGTTGCTCCAGCACATTGTTTTTTGACCGGGCCGGTATCATGGCCACCACGCAACCGATAACCAAGCCGGCCAGCAACAACCAAATAGAATCCACTTTTATCCACTCCTGTCCAATAAGTTGTTTAAAACGTTAAATGTAAAATAAATCTGCAAAATCAATAATTGATTCCTGTGGTACAGGTTTAATTTTCAAGACATAGATTTTCCCCTTTCAGGCAAATTATAAAAGAAACAATATGAAAGAAGGGAGAACTGGATGAGAGCTACAGGGATTGTCAGAAGGATTGATGACCTGGGTCGCGTGGTGATCCCCAAGGAATTAAGACGCACCATGAGGATACGCAACGGCGAACCCCTGGAAATCTACCTGGATCGAAATGGAGAAGTGATCCTGAAAAAATATTCTCCCATTAATGATTTAGGTCAATTTGCACAAGGTTACGCTGATTCTTTGCATGAAGTCCTGGGTCATGTAGTTTGTGTCACCGACATGGATGAAATAATCGCTGTTTCCGGATGGAGCAAAAAGGAACTGCTCAGAAAAAATATCAGTGAAAAACTGGGCCAGGCAATAAACACAAAACAAACCACCATGCTTGAAGAGGAGCACAACCTGACGGACGATGAACGAGTCAGTTTCAAAAGCAGTATCGTTTCCCCAATTATATCCGATCAGGGTGTCATCGGGTCTATTATAATAACATCGAAAGACAAAGCCCGCTTAGGCGGACTTGAAAGCAAACTGGCGGAAACAGCAGCATCTTTTTTGTCCAAGCAAATGATGGAATAGGTCCGGGCAGCATAACCCGGACTTGTTTTTTGGAGCAGGCTGTTTTATTACAACCTGCTTTTTTCAATTTTACATATTACGATAAATTTATGCAAAATAGAGGAATCCATTAAGATATTAAGAATTTATTTAAATGACAGCATTCTGTGGGGGTGTCTTAAATCGACGGCATTCCAATTTGGATCAGGGTAATCTTCGGATTCCTGGAAATTACAACTATCACCATGTTTCTGATTACCTGGCTGAATTTAAGCCTGACCTGGAAACGCAAGCTCTTTATAATTCTTTGTGTATTATGCTGCGTAGTGACCGCCCGAATATTGTTCCAAAATGTATTTTACGTAACCGGAGCCGGCATAGTGTCTTATTATTTCTCGTTAATGATTTTTGCCGGCGTGCGCGGCTTGCAAGTACTCATCAGTATCCTGGCCAGTTATATGGTGTTGGTAGTTATTGAACCGATAACCCACCTGATGTCGCTGGAACTGTTGTCCGAGCTTGATTACCTTTACATTTGGCTTATATCCGGGCTGCCAAATATAGTTGTTTTCATTTTATTGACTTATCTGCTGACAAAGGTGAGACATAAGAGTGAAAAAACTTGGCATGAAAAGTTTTAGAGATACGATCATTATTATTTGCATCAGCCAATTGATGTTTTTGCTGATTTGTGCGTGGTCATTGTATTTATCTCTGTTGGGATTAGATAGTTTTTTAGGTTACCAGACTGTTTATACCAAAGGAATATCCATTACCCTTTTGCTTGTTTCATCATCTTTGGCAATAGTAATGATTTACCTTTGCCGCGAATTTTTTAGATTGTCTTTGTTGGAGCAGGAACTGGCTGTAACCAGAGTATCGAATGAAATTAATGAAAATACGCTTAAAATTCTTCAGTCACACCGGCACGACTTTTTAAACCATTTGCAGGTTATTACCGGATATTTACAGCTTAATAGAACCCAAAACGCAATTGACTACATATTAAATTTAAATACGGAGTTAAAAAACGTATCAAGCGGCAATGGTTTCGGCATATCGGAAGTATCGGTGATTATTATCATCAAACAAGAGGAAGCGGCGCAGTGCGGAATTAAATTGGACTACCATATTAACGCCAACATTTCCACCGATAAAATAAGTTCCATCGATATGGTCAGAATTATTTCCAACTTAATCGATAATGCCATTTATGAATTGAAAAATAATCACCAACCTGAGCAAACCGAAAAGTATATTGAGTTAATTATCGATCGCAAAGATGGAAAAATTGTCGTCCAGGTTCGCAACTACCCCGGGAGGGCGGTGGATAAAAGCATTTTCGATTATGGCTTTACCACCAAGGGGCCGGATGGTTCGGGAATTGGTTTATATACTGTCAAAAAGCTGGTTGAGGAAAAATACTTTGGTACCATAGATGTTACGCACCACACCGAAACCGGAACGACCTTTTCATTGACTTTCTAATAAGCAGAAGGTCCGTTATTGATATTTAAACCCTAAAGCACTGGACAACATCACCCTAAGATGATAAAATTTAACAAGAAAAGCGCGCTTTTCAGTACTTTAATCCTTAGTTCTGGCATAAGTTGGGGACATTCCTCCGAAGGAGGTGTGTCCCCTGACCACCGAGGGCCAGTATAATTTAATAAAGTACAAAAAAGATAGTATTAATCCGGGTGCCCCATGTAATGGGGATAATAGGGAATCAGGTGAAATTCCTGGACGGTCCGGCCACTGTATATGGCAAAACGGCTCCCATACGCCACTGGTGAATTGCCGGGAAGGCGGGTGCTGAAAGGTCATAAGTCAGGAGACCTGCCTGGATGAAACACGGCAACCTCCCATGGAGAGGTTTGGTGTGACGAAGGCATGTCAGACTACCCCGCTCTTTTGGAGACGGGGTTAAATTTTTCCACTCCAGCCCCCGGTATAGCGGGGTTTTTCTACGCAGCGGGGTGAATAAATTGATCGTTGTTCTTTCCGGCACAGGCGACGGCAGATGGCTCACCGGTGAGTTGAACAAATTGGGATACCGGGTACTTGTTGCAGCTCCTTCCGGTTACAGCGCTGAATTTACCGCTGAAAACGGCGTTGTGCGGATGGAAGAAGCCTTGCCGGCTGACACAGACGATTGGCTGCGGAGAATTAACGCGCAGGTTTTAGTGGATTGCAGGCACCCCTTCGCCAGGGATAACGGTGCGGAGCTGGCCCGTGATTGCGAAAAACTTGGTATTCCGTACCTGGCTTTGGGGCGCGAGGAGACCCGCGTTGAGCCCGGGGAATTGGTTTTTCCCGTATATTCGATGCAGGAAGCCGCCGAAAAAGCAGCCGGGCTGGGCAAGACTATTTTTTTAACCACCGGCAGCCATGACCTGGAGCACTTCACGAAACTCCAGGAACAGCAGGGTATCCGCCTGGTAGTCAGGGTGCTTCCCGAACATCGGGTAATCAAGAAATGCCAGGATATGAACATCAAGCCCAAAGATATTGTGGCCATGCAGGGGCCATTTTCCAAGCAGATTAACAAGGCCCTGTTCAAAATGTACCGGGCGTCGGTGGTGGTAACCAAGGACAGCGGACAGGCCGGAGGCACCGACACTAAGATTGAGGCTGCTTTATCCCTTAAAATTCCAGTGGTGCTGGTTAAACGAATTAACACCGGCGGGCAGGAACTTGGCCGGGAAGAAATAATAAACATGATCAAAACAACTTTGCCGCCGGAATAAACCGTGCATAAAGAAACGAGAGAGGGCCATAATGCTGCAGATTGATTATTATGCCTACAGCAATAAACTGTCCGGCACGCACCCCGGCGAGAAATTCCTTTTTTTCGCCATTACCGTAACGTTATGCCTGGCTTTAAGCACTCCGGCCACGTCACTGGCGGTAATGATTTTGACAGGCTCGGCCGTGATACTGCTGGCCCGGGTACCCTGGCAGGTGTACCTTAAACTGATGTTGATACCGGGCTCGTTCCTGGTGGTTGGAGTGCTGACGATAGCCTTTACCTTTACCAGGGGTGAAGGGGATTTTGTTTGGGCCGTCCAGTTGGGCTCTTTTACCACCGGGGTGACGACGGAGGGGATGGTATCCGCGGTGCGGATGTTTCTGCGTTCGCTGGGGGCGGTTTCATGCCTTTATTTTTTGGCCCTAACCACACCGGTTACCCAAATGGTCGGCATATTGCGCCTGCTGCGGGTCCCGTCCCTGATGATTGAACTGATGGTGCTTATCTACAGGTTTATCTTTATCTTGCTGGAAACTGCCGGCCGTATTTACACCGCCCAATCGTCCCGCCTTGGTTACCGTAATATCAGAACCGGGTTCCAATCCTTCAGCCGGCTGCTGTTGTCATTGTTTGTTAAATCATACCGGCAGTCACAAGATGTTTACGACGCGTTATTGTCCCGCTGTTATAACGGGCGGCTGAATTTTGTGGAGGCCGAATACCGCTGGTCGTGGGGCAATCTAGCTTTAATAGCTGCCGCCGAAAGCGTAATCACCGCCTGCTGGCTAATCACCGGGGGGATATAGATAATGACACCGGTAATTGAAACAAGGGAATTAACGTACACTTACCCGGACGGCACCCGGGCACTGCGAGGCATTAATTTAAAACTGGCCGCGGGGCAAAAAATAGCGGTCCTGGGCTCAAACGGCGCCGGCAAATCCACACTTTTTTTACATCTAAACGGTATTTTGCGACCGCAGGGCGGCAGTGTGCTGTTCCTGGGCTGTGAGATCGGTTACCGCCAACGTGATTTGCTGGAACTGCGCAAAAATGTGGGCATTGTATTTCAGGATCCCGACAGCCAGCTGTTTTCCGCCAGTGTGCTACAGGACGTGTCTTTCGGTCCGGTTAACCTGGGGCTGCCGCACAATTCAGCCCTGGCCGCGGCCAAAGAGGCCATGAGCCAAACCGGGATCACCGGCCTGGAAAACAGGCCGACCCATTTTTTGAGCTTCGGTCAAAAAAAACGGGTCTCCATTGCCGGGGTGCTGGCCATGGAACCAGCCGTGATTATATTCGACGAGCCCACCGCCTGTCTGGATCCGGGCATGGCGCTGAAGATAATGGATTTGCTTGATGAATTGAGCCGGCAGGGCAAGACAATTATCTTGTCCACCCACGATGTGGACTTGGTCTATGGCTGGGCGGACTACACGTACCTGCTTCAAAACGGCGAGATCATCGGCGAAGGGGAACCGCAAAAAGTGTTCCTGCGCCGGGATTGGCTGGAACGCTGCCATTTAAAGAGCCCGATGGTGGTTGAAACGCACCTCGAACTTACCGGCAGCGGTCTGTTACCCGTTAACCAACCAGTTCCCCGCAATAAGGAGGAACTGTTTCAAAACATCAGAAGTGCCGCACTTGCTTTCAAAGCTTTGCCAAAAACCGTCCGGAACTGGTAAAATAAAAACATAAAACTGAGAAACAGGCGGATAAAACTAATGATCAATACCCGCATCGCCCTGGTGCAAATGGAATCAAAGCTGGGCGGGACGAAAGAAAATCTGGACAAAATAGAGCGTTTCACCAGGCAGGCCGCCGGTCAAAAAGCAGCCGTCATCTGCTTTCCAGAACTCTGCATTCCCGGATATAACCGCGACCTGGCACGCACCGTTGCCGAACCGGTACCCGGTCCGTCATCGGAAAGAATCTTAAACATAGCCAAAGAATCCGGCCTGTTAATCTTGGCCGGCCTGGCTGAAAAATCGGCCTCGGAGAAACCTTACATCACCCAACTGGTGGCCTATCCCGACGGCAGTTTGTTCAAATATCGCAAAACGCATCTGGGCAACAGTGAGAAGCCCTATTTTACGCCGGGAGATGAACTGCCGGTATTCAAACTTGCCGACCGGGCCACCCTCGGTTTGTGTATTTGCTGGGACTTGCATTTTCCCGAAGTCTCCACCATCTTATCCTTAAAAGGGGCGGAAATCGTTTTCGCCCCGCATGCCTCACCCGCAATAGCAGGCGACCGCAGGGAAATCTGGCTGAAGTACATGACCGCCCGGGCCTACGATAATGCAGTTTACCTGGCCGCCTGCAATTTGGTGGGTGACGACGGGGCCGGGCATAGTTTTTCCGGAGGCGCCCTGGTTATAGATCCCCGTGGCAACGTGGTTGCTGAAGCGTTCAACGGCCGTGAGGAACTTATGGTGGCGGACCTGGACCACGAGACCGTCAATATCATCCGCCGCGAGGAATCTCCTTCCATGCGGTTCAATTTCTTTCTGAGTGCCCGCCGGCCCGAACTATATAAGGATCTGTGCAAAAACCGGAGGGTTAATAATGACTAAAGGCGAGTTTATAAGTCTGGTGCAAGGCATCTCCAGTACGGCGGAAAGCATCAATACCAGCGTTCATGAGGAACTTGGCGAAGAAACCTTAAAAGATCTTGTTGATAAACTGGTTAATCTGGTATCCTTATGCCAGGCCTGTCTGATAAACAACGCCCGCGACAAGTAGGGAAGCAAAAAGTGACAGTGCACAACGACCCGCCTGGACGGGATGAACTAATTATACAAATTCAAAATGGCAACAAAGAATTAAGGGAGCAGTTTCTGCGCGACTACCAGAGCTTTGTGGCAGCCACCGTAAGCGGTGCAATGGGCGGGCGCAGCATCAATAAGGAACGGGATCCGGAATTCAACACCGGCCTGCTCGCACTGAACGAAGCGCTGGACAGCTATAAACCGGGGAAAGGAGTCTCCTTTATTTACTTTGCCCGGCAAGTGATCACCAGGCGGGTTATCGACACCCTGCGCCGGAAAGAACGTGAAACCCGGTTTACCGTCATTACAACCCTTGACAAAGCCTCTCATCCGGCCATGTCCATATCCGCCGCCACCGAAAAAATTGAAATCCAGGAAGAACTAAAGGCTTTTGCCGCACAGCTGAAAAAATTCGGTTTTACCATGTCCGACCTGGTCAAACATACTCCCCGGCACAAAGATTCCAAAAAGCTGGCGATCAGAATCGGCCGGACGCTGGCTGAAGATCCGGAATTAATTACCCACCTGCTGAACAATCAAACCATTCCTTTAAAAAAATTACTGATGAGAATCAGTGTTAACCCCAAAACCGTCGAAAGGCATCGAATTTATATCATAGCAATTGCATTAATTCTAGCCGGCAACTTGGATACACTGAAAGACTACATCTATGCGGTCGACGAAGGGGGGCATCGGGAATGACAAGTAAAGGCACCGTTTTGGAAATAAAATCCGATACAGCGCTCGTAATGACCTCTGATTGTGATTTTCTGGAGATCAACCGCCTGGAGGGGATGGAAACCGGCCAGGAAGTTGTTTTTTCGCGCCGCGACGTAGTACCAAGGGGCAGGCAAACCGGCCGCCGGCTCACCTATGCCCTGGTGGCCTGCCTGGCATTGTTCTTTATTTGTATTCCTGTTTATACCTCATTTTTTACAGCAACCGCAGGCGCGGCTGTGGCCTATGTTTCCATTGACATAAACCCCAGCCTGGAGCTGGCCGTGAATAATAAGAGCCGGGTTTTGGCAGCGGAGGCCTTCGATCAGGACGGCGAAAAATTGCTGCAAAGCGTGCCGGTGCAAGGAAAACCGGTCACTGAAGCAATTGCAGCCCTGATTGGAGCCGCGGAGAAAATGGAGTATATCAGTAATGACGGTGAAGACCTGGTACTGGTTTGCCTGTCACCGGCTGAAGAAGGGGAACAAAACCCCGAAACGCTCGTAAATATAGGCGATAAGTTGGCTGATTACGAAAAATCAAATACGGACAAAGTAAAAGTGGTTGAAACTACAAATACCCAATATCAGGAAGCAAAACAGATGGGCATGTCAGCGGGACGTTATACTTTATGGAAAGATATCGGCAAAAGCGACCAAAGCAAACTTGAGCAGTACAAAACCGATAAACCGGCGAATTTCCTCGGTCAGACCAGGAGCAGCGATAATGAGAAAAGCAACTGGTTCAAACCGGGTAACGGAAACGGTAACGGAACATGGAACGGGAATGGAAACGGGAACAGTTCCGGCTCAGGTTTCGGTTTTGAAAACAGCAGCGGAATCTGGGGCTGGAACGGCAACGGTAATGTTAAAGACAATAAAGGTAAATACAATGAAAATGAGAATAAAAAAGAAAATGGCAATGGCAACAGTAACAACAGCAACAGCATCGGCAGCGGAATTTGGAGCAACAACAGGGGCTGGAACAGTAGCGGTTCCGGTTCCGGTTCCGGGTTCCGGTCCGGAACCAACGGCGGAATCCAGGTTTGGAACAGCAACAGCAATGTGAAAGAGAAAGAGAAAGAGAATGAGAATGAAGATAAGGATAAGAATGAAAACGGCAACGGCAACTGGTACAACGGCAGCAACGGGTACGGGAGTTGGAACAATGACTGGGGTTTTAACAGCAAAACGTCAAACTTTAAATTCCAAGAAACGGACCTGGAAACTGAGAACAAGTTCAATAAAAACTCATTTAATAAAGACTTTATGAACAAAGATAAAAATACCAACCAAAATACGGACAAAAACGGGGGCAATGCAGCCCGCCGGTAGCAAAACGATTTAGATTTATTATAATTTATGTATTAAATGACTGTTTGAGCTTGATTTTTATGCCGAATATTCGTATAATACCCTATAAGAATTAAATCAGGGGCAATGGCGTCCCATTCAGGTCTGCTTAAACAGGCTTGTTTGGGGCGTTTTTATTTTTTTTACCCGGTAATAATCCCAATGACGGGATTAATTCATACCTTTTAATTTAACGGTCGTCCGGAACGAAGATGATCCGGATGTTTACAGGGCAACGGAGCCCGCCAAGCGTGTATTGTGATATATACATGTAGGGTGGGTTTTGCTTTTTTTTTTAAGCTTAATATCTACGAGAGGAAGGGAACCATGGGAAAAGTTGTCGTAAAACCGGAAGTCTGTATCGGGTGCCACTTATGCGAGGTGTGGTGCGCAGTGGCCCATTCTAAATCCAAAAATATTATCAAGGCTTTCCTTTACGAAGAAGCTAAACCTTTACCCAGAGTAATGGTTGAAGAAAACCTGCCGGTGACTTTCGCCTGGCAGTGCCGGCACTGCCAGGAACCGGACTGTGTTACCGCCTGCATCAGCGGGGCGCTGACCAAAAACCCGGCCACAGGACAAGTGGAACACGATCACTCAAAATGCGTGGGCTGTTACAGCTGCGTCTTGACCTGTCCCTACGGCAGTATTTTCATCAACGATGAAAAACGGGAGATTATCAAGTGCGACCTGTGCGCAGGCCTGGAAACAAAGTACTGTGTCAGCCATTGTCCCAACGAAGCTTTATTGTATATTGAAGATTAACCAATCGATTGGTGGCTGTAAACGCTTATCCTGTAACGGAGGAGATTTTTAATGAGTAAATTTGATTGCCTGATTATCGGAAACTCAGCCGGGGCGGTGGGCTGCATAGAAGGGCTTAGAAGTATTAACAAAGAGCTTTCCATCGGCCTGATATCCGAAGAGGAACAGCACGTATACTCCAGGGCCCTGATTCCTTATTATTTGTCCGGCGCCATCAGCCGTGACAAGATGTACTACCGGCCGGACGATTTTTACCGGAACGCGGGAGTCAATTTTTTAAGCGGTGATAAGGCCGTCTTACTGGATCTGGAACGCCGGGAAGTTGAATTATCCGGCGGCGACAGGGTGGGCTATGACAAACTGCTCCTGGCCACCGGCGGCAAGCCCATCTACCCGCCCATGGAAGGTCTGAACAAGAAAAACGTGTTTAGTTTTCACAGCTTTGACGACCTGCTGGGCATCGAAAAATTGCTTGACCAGTCAAAGAACGCGGTAATCCTGGGCGGCGGGGTCATCGGCCTGATGGCCGCCGAGGTAATGAAAAAACGCGGCCTGGCCGTAAGGGTGCTGGAACTGGCCGACCGGGTACTGGCGCCGGTAGTGGACGAAGCCACCTCGGAGATCATTGAATCCACTCTGCGGGAAGCGGGTGTGGAGCTTAACACCAGCAACACCATTGAGCAGGTCCACGGCGGTGATACGGTGGAAAGCATCACTTTAAAAGACGGTGCGGTGATCCCCTGTGATCTGCTGATTGTGGGTATCGGTGTGCGTCCCAGGACCGAACTTGCCGAGGGTACCGCCATCAAGGTCGACCGGGGCATCCTGGTGGACCGGCAAATGCAAACTTCGGTGCCCGGCGTATACTCCTGCGGCGACTGCGCTTCCATCTACAATTATGTCACCGGTCAAACCCAGCCCCTGCCGCTATGGCCCAACGCCTATCTGGGCGGCCGGATTGCGGCGTTCAATATGGCCGGCATCAACCGCAGGCTGGTGGCGGGCGCCAGCATGAACGCCATGCACTTTTTAAACGTGAACCTGATTAATGCCGGCGTCAACGTTACAGCCCGGGACAGCGACCAATGGACCATCATCAGCAAGCTGGAACCCCAAAACAAGGTATACCGCAAATTTATCCTGGATGATCACGGGGCGCTCAAAGGATTTGTCCTGGTGGGGCAAATCAAACGGGCCGGAATATTGCTCAACCTGATGCGCAAAAAAGTGGATGTGCGGGGTTTTCAGGAGTCGCTGCTGGAAGAAGATTTCGGTTTCGGCAGTATGCCTGATGAATTGCGCTGGCAGATGTTAAAAGACGAAGTGATTTTAGGGGTGATGTAGATTATGAAGCAGCAGTATCACCAGAGCGAGCGGTTTACACCGGACAAGGAACTGCAGGCCTGCGGCCTGTTCGGCGTGATGGATACCTCCGGCAAATGTTTCGGCGGTGAGATGGCCATTAACGCCATAAAAAACATGAAGGTAAGGGGCAACGGCCTGGGCGGCGGGTTCGGAGTGTACGGCCTGTACCCCGATTACAAAGAATACTACGCTTTACACATTATGTACCAGGATAAAAACCAGGCCGCCAAACGGCTGGTGGAAGAATATCTGAAACAAAATTTCTATGTGGTCTATGACGAAGAGATCCCCACCGACCCCGGCGTCAACGTCTTTCAGCCGCCCCTGGTATGGAGGTATTTCGTGTCCCCGACGCACCGCAAAGGCGCTGAAGACACTATGACCGACGACGAGTACGTAGTCAGCAAGGTAATGTTTGTAAACATTAATATTGAAGACGCCTATGTGTTCTCATCCGGTAAAAACGTGGGCGTGTTCAAGGGCGTGGGATTCCCCGAGGAAATAGCGGCCTACTTCATGCTGGACAAATTGTACCAGGGGTACATATGGACGGTACACAGCCGTTTTCCAACCAACACCCCGGGCTGGTGGGGGGGAGCGCACCCCTTCGGCATCCTGGACTGGACCGTGGTGCATAACGGCGAAATTTCATCTTACGGCACCAACCGCAGGTTCCTGGAAATGCATGATTATTACTGTACGCTGTACACCGACACCGAAGTGGTGGCGTACGCCGTCGACCTTTTAATGCGCAAACAGGGACTGCCCATTGAGATTGTCAGCCGGATCTTCGCCCCGCCCCTGTGGGACGCCATCAAACTGATGAGCGAAAAGGATAAAAAACTGTATACGGCCCTGCGCACGGTATACGCCCCGCTGCTGCTCAACGGGCCCTTTACCGTCATTGTCGCCCATCATAATGAAATGATTGGGCTTACGGACCGGATCAGGCTCCGTCCCCTGACAGCCGGCGCCAAAGGCGACCTGGTGTTCCTGTCCTCCGAGGAAGGCTCCATCAGGGCGGTCTGCCCGGACCTGGACCTGGTCTGGACGCCGCCGGGCGGCGAACCGGTTGTGGTGCGGCTTAACTCCAAGGATCATTTATTAAGTACCAATAAATCCATTTGAGGGTGATAACCATGTATTCATACCAATTACCCGAGTTCATCATAGACAGGGCGGAAGACAGATGTATCCGCTGCCGGGTTTGTGAAAGGCAGTGCGCCAACCAGGTGCACAGCTATGACGTAGAACTTGATAAAATGTTCAGCGGTGAAAAGGACTGCGTGGGCTGCCAGCGCTGCGTGGTTATGTGTCCCACCCTGGCTTTGAACGTCAGGCCGCGGACTTCGGATTACCGGCCCAATGCCAGTTGGACCCGGGACAAAATGCAAAATCTGAAAAAACAGGCCGAAACCGGCGGAGTTGTGCTTACCGGCAGCGGTAACGACAAACCGTACCGGATTTACTGGGATCACCTGGTGCTTAACGCCTCCCAGGTAACCAACCCTTCCATCGACCCGCTGCGGGAACCGATGGAATTGAAAACATACCTGGGCCGCAAACCGGATGCCGTAAAAGTAACCCGTGGTGAGGACGGCTTTGACGTGGAAACCGAGTCCTTCCCCAACGTGCCTTTAAAAACCCCCCTGGTGTTTTCGGCCATGTCATACGGGGCTATCAGCTACCCGGCCTACCTGTCCCTGGCCGCGGCAGCCAAAGAAACAGGCATCCTTTTTAACACCGGTGAAGGCGGCCTGCCCGAGCACATGCGCCGGGAGTACGGCGGCAACGCCATTGTACAATGCGCTAGCGGCCGGTTTGGCGTGGACGCCGATTACCTGAACAGTTCGCAAATTGTGGAGATTAAAATCGGCCAGGGCGCCAAGCCCGGTATCGGCGGCCACCTGCCCGGGGAAAAGGTGCTGGCCAACATTTCGGAAACCAGGATGATTCCCATCGGCACCGACGCGCTGTCACCGGCGCCCCAACATGACATTTATTCCATCGAAGATTTGTCAATGCTGATCTATGCTTTAAAAGAAGCCACCAATTACGAAAAGCCGGTATCGGTAAAAATCGCCGCGGTGCATAACGTGGCCGCCATCGCCTCGGGCATTGTCCGGGCCGGAGCGGATATCGTGGCTATTGACGGCATCCGGGGCGGTACCGGGGCGGCGCCGCTGGCCACCAGGGATAACGTGGGCATCCCCATGGAGCTGGCCCTGGCGGCAGTGGATAAGAGACTGCGGGAGGAAGGCATCAGGCATAAATGTTCCATTATGGCGGCCGGGGGCATCAGGTGTTCCGCCGACGCCATTAAAGCCATCGCCCTGGGCGCCGACGGCGTGTACATCGGCACCGCCGCCCTGATTGCCATGGGCTGTACCCTGTGCCAGAAATGCTATACCGGCAAATGCAACTGGGGCATCACCACCCAGAATCCTTTCCTGATTAAACGTTTAAACCCCGAACTCACCACCCGGAGGCTGGTTAACCTGATCAAAAGCTGGAGCCATGAGATCCAGGAAATGCTGGGCGGTATGGGCATCAACGCCATTGAAAGCCTGCGGGGCAACCGGGACCACCTGCGCGGGGTGGGGCTGGAGGAATGGGAACTGAACGTGCTGGGTGTAAAAGGAGCGGGGGAATAAACCATGCAAATAAAATTCGGCTATCGGGATAATTTTCTGTGCGAAATCCGGCCCACCGGGGAACTGTGTTCGGAATACATGTGCGTTGACTGCGGCAAAGCCGTAATTGACGCCCAAAATCTCAAGCACAAGGAAGTCAACGACCTCTGCCGGGAGGCCATGTTAAACGACGTTACCGATATCACCATCAATAACGTTTTCGGCCAGCGGTACATCGGCACCCGCCTGTATAATCCCGACAAGCGGCCGCCTGTTACCATCACCATCAACAAGTTTCCGGGCAACGACCTGGGCGTCTTTTTGGACGGTCACCGGATCATCGTCAACGGCAACGCCCAGGACGGGGTGGGCAATACCATGAACGACGGTGAGATAGTAGTGCACGGGCGGGCCGGCGACGTTGTGGCCATGGCCATGCGCGGGGGCAAAATTTTCATTCGTGACAACGTAGGCTACCGGTGCGCCATCCACATGAAGGAATTCCGGGACAAATTGCCGGTGCTGGTAATCGGCGGTACCGCCCAGGATTTTATGGGGGAATATATGGCCGGCGGAGTGGTGGTTATGCTGGGCCTGAATTTAAAGGACGGCGAACCGCACCGGGCCAACTACATCGGCACCGGTATGCACGGCGGCGTCATATACCTGCGGGGTCATGTGGAACCGCACCAGCTGGGTAAAGAGGTGGGGGTGCGCGAACTGGACGAAAAAGACTGGCGGACAGTGCAAACCCACGTCCACGAATACTGCCGCCACTTTGATAAGGACCCGGCTCCGATTTTAACCGGCCGGTTTATCAAGCTGCTGCCCGTCTCCAGACGTCCGTACGGCAACATCTACGCCTACTAACAGTGCCAGGTGTTGCAAGTTGCGTGTTGCAAGATGATGCCTGGTGTTAAACACCAGGCATCAAAGCCGGCCACTTTCATTCGACAAGGGGCCTTTTTATTTTTAACAAACGGAAACTTTATACTCCCGCAACCATATATCCAACTGAATCAAATAGGCGAAAAGCTGCGGACCGGTCATCAGTTGGCCGTACCACGGCCGGTTAAAATCCGCACCTTTTGATTTAAGCAAATTCCCAACCCGCGCGACATCTATGAACTGCCGCAGCGGGGACGCGGAATCGGCCAGGATTTGCTCCAACCGGCCGCATACCGCTTCGGTATAAGCGGGATTATGGGTTTTGGGATATGGGCTTTTACGCCTGGTCAAAATTTCATCGGGTACTACCCCGGTCATAGCCCGCCTGAAAATGCCCTTTTCAATGCCGCCCGCGTTTTTCATGGCCCAGGGGATATTCCATACATATTCCATTATCCGGTGGTCACAAAAGGGCACCCGCACCTCCAATCCCAACGCCATGCTCATACGGTCTTTACGGTCCAGTAATGTAGCCATGAACCAGTTGATGGTCAGATAAAGCAGTTCCCGTATCCGGGCCTCACCGGGGGTGTCGCCGGCCAGGTAGGGCACGTCGTCCAGGGTCTCCCGGTAACGCCGGTCAAGGTATTCCCGGGGGTGGATCAAGCTTACGATCTCAGGAGCCAGTAAACTCATTCTTTCGTCAATCATATGCACCCAGGGAAAAGAAGCGTCGTTAAGCGCTTCCTTTTTATGAAACCACGGGTAGCCGCCGAAAATCTCGTCGGCGCACTCGCCGGATAAAGCAACAGTGGCGTCCTGCTTAATGGCGCGGCAAAACAAATATAATGATGAATCCACGTCGGCCATGCCGGGAAGATCCCTGGCCCGGACCGCCATTTCCAGCGCATCCGCCAGTTCCGGCGTGTCAACATAGAAGAAATGGTGCACCGTGCCCAGGTGTTCCGAAGCCCTTTTTACCCACTGCGCATCCGAGTTGGGCTGATACAGGCTCGGCTTAAAATAACGTTCGTTGTCAACATAGTCTATGGAATAAGTGTGCACAGGCCCCTGTCCGGCGTTGTTAAAAGCAAGGGCGGCATAAGCGGTGATAGCGCTGGAGTCTATCCCTCCGGAAAGCAGCGTGCATACCGGCACATCCGCCACCAGCTGCCTTTCCACAGCGTCTTTAAAAAGGTTCCGCACTTTTTCCACCGTGGTTTCCAGATCATCTTCGTGGGGCATGCTTTTAAGTTTCCAATACCGGCGCATGCGCATGCCGTTCCGGTCAAAACTGAGGCAGTATCCGGGCTTAACCTCGGCAATATCACGGAATACTCCATGACCGGGAGAACGGCCCGGGCACATCACCAGCACCTCGGCCAATCCCCCGGCATCAACCTCAGGGCGTATATCCGGGTGGGCCAGCAGCGCTTTTAATTCAGAACCGAAAATCAAACAGTCTCTGCGCACCGTGTAAAACAGAGGTTTTACGCCCAGCCGGTCCCGGGCCATGAACAGCTTCTGCCCGGTTTCGTCCCAGACCGCAAAGGCAAAAATACCGTTTAACCGGTCAACGCAATCCTCTCCCCATTGAATATACGAAAAGAGCAGCACTTCAGTATCGGAATGCCCGCCGAATGTGTAGCCCAGCGCTTTTAGTTCCCGGCGCAGATCCTCTGTATTGTACAGCTCACCGTTGTATACCAGCACATACTGCCTTTCTCCGCGCCGCCGGATCATCGGTTGAGCCCCGCCTTCCGGGTCCACCACAATTAAACGGCGGTGGGCAAAAGCCGCGTGCCTTGAATACCAAAAACCTTCCGCATCAGGCCCCCTGTTTGCCAGTGTCCTGCCCATCGCCTCCAAAACCGGGTTCTGCCGGGTGAGATCCCTGCCCCAATCTACCCAGCCCGCAATTCCGCACATTAAATCTATCCCTCCCCGCTTTTCAACAGCAATACCACCGCATTCCGGCAGCCATAATATAGACTATGAGCAGGTCCGGTGTTTGGTTCACCCGGGGTAGATTTAATTGAAAATGCAGATTATTACAACATTTGTATTATGTATACAATATACTTGATTCGCTTCCATTTTTTTTGTATACTTACCTCAAAAGCAAAGAAGGTGATTCATATGCGGGAATCAAAAATAATTAAAGCTCCCTGCGAAACATGTCTGCACAAAAACGGAGTAAATTGCATCAGCGCGCTGGCACTGATGAAAACAGCACTTTCCATGGAAGCGGAGCTCTATAATCACGGTGTACAGAAACTGGTTACCGGTTTTACCCTGCCTTGCGGCGACTATGTTAATGAAAACGAGTATATGAAAAGACAGTTTAAAAAAATAGTTTAAGCATGGATTAACACATTAAAGAGCCTTTAACCTGTCAGATCAAAATTTCATATGTACCTTTCCAGAACCTCATCAATACGCAGAGGTTTTTTATTTTTTCTAAATCAGACTTCTTACCACTGATATTAACCATCTAATAAACTTCCAAATGCATATTGTGTACACTATGTACATAATATATAATGGGAGGTGAGAAGCATGATCGGTAAAAAGGAGGGCGTAATAATGCAAAGAGTGATTAATGCCACAGATGTTAGAAAAGACTGGGGGAATTTCATTGATCATGTTGTGCGTTTTAAGCCCTCTTTGGTAAAACGGAACAGAGATTACCTTGCAGCAATATCCCTTGAGCATTTAGAAGCTGTTTTAACCCCATATAGGTTTACTCTTGAATATGAAGAAGAAGCTGACGGCAGTATCAGTGGTTCTTTGAAAGAACTGGATATCTTAGCCAATGCCGCAAGTTTGGATGCCTTAAAAACAGAGATTGTCAGAGAGTTGATTTCATACGCCCAGGAATATATGGATGAGTTCGCTCTATATTATGGGGCTCTCAACAGAAAGCCTCATTTCCCCTATATTCTGAGGGTGATAATCCAGAAAGATGAAGATTCGGTGAGAGGTTTGCTTGATGCCTAGCTGGAGGGAATTAAAGCGATTTTGTGAACGGGATGGATGGGAGCTATATAAAGACACAGACCATTATTTTTACCGAAAAAAAATGGCTGATGGAAATTTAAATCGTACCAAAGTTTCTAAGGGAACCGGTGAAATTCCTCAGCGATTATGGCGGTATATATTAAAGAAACAATTGCAGGTGGATGAAACTTATTTCAATAAGACAATTTAAGAAATGAGATAATTGAAAGGAAATCAAAAGATGAACATCCAAAAGATACGGAAAGAAAATACTGTTATTGCGCTTGTGCAAAGCGATGAACTGTTGATTACCGGTGTTCAGTCGGCCTTGGACCTAATGGCTACAGTACAGCATGAAACAAGCTGTAATCGTATGGCCTTGAATAAGTCAGTAATTATAGAAGACTTTTTTCAATTAAGCACCGGTCTGGCCGGAGAAATACTGCAAAAGTTCAGTAACTACCAGATGAAAATTGCTATTATCGGCGATTTCTCCCAATACTCAAGTAAACCGTTAAAGGACTTTATCTATGAGAGCAATCGCGGCAGGAATGTGTTTTTTTGCTTCCACTGAAGACGAGGCCATAGATAAATTATCCGGCGTCCAATAAAAAGAAATTTGCGCGCAAAAAAGCTATTTTTATTTTGCTTTACTTTCTGATGTAGTATGACATATTATAAAAGTAAAGCTAAGAATCCTTAATGAGGTGATCAGGATGTCGCTTGCTAAAATATCAGAAAAAGGTCAGCTTACCTTACCTAAAGAGATCAGGCAAAAATATAACATTAACAAAGCGAGCTATGTACGGATTATTCCGATGGAAGACGGCGTTAAACTGGTTCCCACCAACCAAAGGGGAATATCCTCTTTACGGGGTGTTGTAAAGGTCAAAGGGGAACAAGACTTTAAGGCTATACGCAATCAGGTAATGGAGACTCGTTATCGTGAGAACCGTTGATGCCAACATTCTCCTGAGATACTTAACTAACGATGTTCCGGAACAGGTAAAGCATGTCGAAGAGTTGCTTAAAAGGGTTGAAAAAGGAACCGAAGATATATATTTGCCTGATATTATTCTGGCGGATATAATATGGGTTCTTGAGGGGTATTACAAACAGACAAGAGAAGATATCCGAGAATGGATCACCGCAATATTAAGTTTGCAGGGGTTGACTTTTTCTGATAAGGATATGGCATTAAATGCTTTGGACATTTATGTGGACAAAAGAATAGATTGGTCGGATGCGTTTACGGCCAGTCAAATGCTGCAACGTGAGATGACCGAGATATATTCATTTGATAAGCATTTTGACAAAATTGATGGTATTACCAGAATAGAGCCAAATTACGGTAAAAACCCGGAGTTTAAATAAATAACCCGGGTTTTTTCAATATCATACCAAATCGTAAGACCCAAATCCATACGTTCCCACTTCTAAAGCACAGCAAATAGGGAATTTTAATTATTAAGAGAATTTTTTTGGAGGATACAAAAGTGCAAAGAGTTGAAACTAAAAAAACAAACCGGTTAATCAATGAAAAATCCCCTTACCTTCTCCAGCACGCCCATAACCCCGTGGACTGGTACTCCTGGGGCAAAGAGGCCTTTGCCAGGGCCAAGGCGGAAGACAAGCCCATCTTCCTTTCCATCGGCTATTCTACCTGTCACTGGTGCCACGTCATGGAGCGGGAATCCTTTGAGTCCCAGGAAGTTGCTGATTACCTCAACCAAAATTTTGTTTCCATCAAGGTGGACCGTGAGGAACGCCCCGATATCGATCACGTCTACATGACCGCCTGCCAGGTCCTTACCGGCCAGGGCGGTTGGCCGCTGACCATACTGATGACCCCGGATCAAAAGCCTTTTTTCGCGGGAACTTATTTCCCTAAACAGTCCATGTGGGGCCGGATAGGCCTGCTTGACATTCTGGAACAGGTGACCGCCAAATGGCTGGAGGACCGGAATGCCGTCATCAGGGCCGGAGATTTGATTACAGAGCAGCTTAAGATTTCTCCCCGGAGTGCTGAATCCGGAACGGAGCCGAAAAAAATTGCGGATCAATGCTACCGCAGCCTGCGCCGCACTTTTGACGGCGAGTATGGCGGCTTCGGCAAGGCGCCGAAGTTTCCCACCCCCCACAATATTATATTTTTGCTGCGCTATTGGAAACACACAGGGAATGACGAAGCCCTGGCCATGGCTGAAAAGACGCTGCAAGCCATGTACCGGGGCGGAATCTACGATCACATTGGGTTTGGCTTTGCCCGCTATTCCACGGATCAATACTGGCTGGTGCCGCATTTTGAAAAAATGCTTTACGACAATGCGCTTTCAGCCATTGCTTTTCTGGAAGCTTACCAGGCCACAGGCAATGGTTTTTATGCCCGGGTGGCCAGGGAGGTTTTTACCTATATCCTCCGGGATATGACTCATCCGGAAGGGGGGTTTTATTCCGCCGAGGACGCCGACTCCGAAGGGGTGGAAGGGAAATTCTATGTTTGGACCCCCGCCGAAGTAAAAAAAGTGCTCGGCGAGGACAAAGGCGAGATATTTAACCGGATTTACGATATTACATCCAAAGGTAATTTTGAAGGAGACAGTATTCCCAGCCTGCTCCGGGGCCTGCCGGGCGAAAGGGCTGGGGAACTGGGCCTGGAGCCGGAGAAACTGGCAGCCACGCTGGAAGAGTGCCGGCAAATGCTTCTTGAGCACCGGGAGAAAAGAGTGCGCCCGCATAAAGACGACAAGATCCTGACTGCCTGGAACGGGTTGATGATTGCCGCCCTGGCCCGAGGCGCGGCTGTTTTGGGAGAAACAAGCTTACTGGCAGCCGCGCAGAGAGCGGAATCCTTTGTCCGCAACAAACTGTTTAGAAAAGACGGGCGTCTTTTGGCCCGTTACCGGGAAGGCGAAGCGGCCTTCGAGGGTTATCTGGACGACTACTCATTTTTGCTCTGGGGACTGCTCGAACTTAACCGGGCCGCCTCTAAACCTGAATACCTGGAGCGGGCCGTTGACTTGGCCGGTCAAACCATTGATTTATTCCAGGACACGCAACAAGGAGGCTTTTTCTTTTACGGCAGCGATGCTGAACAGCTTATTGCCCGGCCCAAAGAATTTTACGACGGCGCCGTTCCGTCGGGTAATTCGGTGATGGCGCTGAATTTGCTCACTCTGGCTGCTGCCACCGGGGACACCGGAATAAGAGATACCGCCCGGCGTCTAATCAACGCTGCCGCTGATACGATAGCAGAGCATCCCCAGGGTTACACTTTTTTTGTCACCGCCCTGCTTCATTCTTCCGAAACCGCTACCGGTGCTACCGTACCCGCCAACTCATAACCCTGCTTGTGCCGGTCTGACCGGACGTGTTAAAATGTTTACTGACTCCGGCGGTCAGGGGTGTTGTTATGCATGGAACGCGTTTGATTGTTGCCGATGCGGATAAAACCTTGCACCAACAATTAACGGACATATTACAGAGGTCCGGTTATCTGGTTATAGCCGAACCCAATGACGCCAGAAGCGCGTTGCAGGCGGCGCTGAAACGGGAACCGGATGTTGTGATCATAGACGACAACCTGCCGGGCGGCAGTTTGACCCTGGCCAGAGAAATTAACGACCACCGCCTGGCACCGGTTTTGATAGTCACCTCGTACTCCGACCGGGATATGTCCGAAATAGCCCGGACAACAGGCGTATACGGGATGATTGTCAAACCCTTGCAGGAAGAGGGAGTACTGCCCGCCATTGAAACAGCCTTGAGTTTTTTTAGCCGGATCGCCGCAATGGAAAGCGAAATAAAAAACCTGAAAAAGGATCTGGAAAACAGAAAGATTGTGGAACGCGCCAAGGGATTATTGATGGAAGCTCACGGAATGAGTGAAAAGGAAGCTTTCCGTTATTTGCAGCGCCGTAGCATGGATAAATGCGTACCGGTAACAAAAATAGCAAAAAACATTATTATTGCCTTGCAAAAATAGTCAAAATAATGGTATATTAAATTACAGCTATCAAGTATACAGTATTATACAAGGGTAAAGGTTGATTTTTTTTACTGTCACTCTATACTATTAAAATAGGTGTGATATTTTCGGGGCAACGGCGTCCCTTCAGGCTTGCAAAAGCAGGCCTGTTGGGGCGTTTTTATTTTGCCCGGAAACATCCGCCCCGGGGAGGTTTATCTGGTGGAAGCATTCACCAAGCAAGAGGTTATAGAGAAGGCGGAACAGAACAACGTTAAGTTTATTCGCCTGCAATTCACCAATATGTTCGGCGCCTTGAAAAATATCGCTATTACTGTCGACGAACTGCCCAGGGCGCTGGAGGGGCAAATCAGCTTCGACAGCTCCGTAATTGAAGGCTTCGTGGGCCGGCTTGAATCAGATATCCTGCTGAGCCCCGACCCTTCAAGTTTCGCGATTTTCCCGTGGCGTCCGCGGGAAGGCGCTGTGGCCAGGTTAACCTGCGACGTGTTGAACCCGGACGGCACTCCTTTCGGCGCCTGCTCCCGCTCCAATTTGAAAAAAAACCTGGCCGTGGCGGAACAGATGGGTTTTCAACTGCAGGTGGGAGCGGAAATTGAATTTTTTTTGTTTCAAACCGAAGAAGCGGGCCAGCCCACGGTAACCACCCATGACCAGGCCGGATACTGTGATCTTACCCCCGTTGACATGGGGGAGAACGCCCGGCGGGACATGGTGCTGACCCTGCAGGAAATGGGTTTTGATGTTTCGTCGTCCCACCACGAGATTGCGCCGGGCCAACACGAGATTTTTTTAAAAGATGATGATGCCCTGGCCATGGCGGACAGTATTACCACCTTCAAATTCGTGGTGCGCACCATTGCCCAAAGGCACGGCCTGCACGCCACATTCATGCCCAAACCTGTGGCGTCGGTTAACGGTTCGGGCTTACATCTGCAGTTATCCCTGTGGCAAAATGATAAAAACGTTTTTTACCAGAAATCCGCCAAAGACGGCCTGAGCAAAACAGCCAGGCATTTTATAGCCGGTCTGATTGAGCACGCCGGGGCTCTTACCGCAGTGTCCAACCCGCTGATTAACTCTTATAAACGGATTTCGGCCAACGATCTGGCCCCGGTGCTGGCAGGCTGGTCCCAGATTAACCGCAGTGCCATGATCCGTGTTCCGGCCAGGCGCGACGCTGATACCAGAGTGGTACTCAGAAGTCCGGACCCGGCCAGCAACCCTTATCTGGTGATGTCTTCAATACTGCAATCAGGGCTGGACGGCATCCGGCGCAAGCTGCCCCTGCCCGAACCGCTGTCCGAGGATATACCGGCCTGGGAGATTAAGAACATTATCCGGGAAAAGGGCCTGCCCCGGAATCTGGAAAGTGCGCTTAAAGCACTATCCACCGACGATGTGGTCATGCAGGCGCTGGGCAAACACATTCACGGACGCTATCTGGACAGTAAGGAAATTGAGTGTGAACGTTTTCAGAACCACGTGCACCAGTGGGAACTGGATGAATACCTGCGTAACTATTAGTTTTTAAATATTCTAAGAAAGGAGGGCACCAACGCAACTCACCGTAAACAAAAAACAGGTGGTTGCGTAATTAGCTGATAAGTTACAGAAAAAAGCCGGAACAAAAGAGAGAGAAAAATTTTTTGCATTTGGAGGATGGAAAAAAATGAGCTTTAGCAATGGAGTCAACGCCAGTGCGGCAACACTAACCCGTTTACGCACCGGGGAAAGCAAATGCCCGTTTAGCGGGATGTGCGTGACCTGTCTTGACGGGTGTCCGGGTTTATGCGAGATAGGCAAATCTTCAGTCAGGGGCAAAGAAGTACTCTACCCCCAGCCTTTCGGAAAAACCACTTCCGCTTCCCAAAAGGATTATCCCGTTGATTATTCACATTTTAACATCATGGGTACCGCTGTCGGCGCCCATGGAATTGAAGCCGACCCCGACAAGGCAATTTTTCCTGCTGTCAGCCTGGAGAGTTCAGTGGGCGCCGGTGGAGAAATTAAGCTGGACCTGCCCATAGTTGTGGCCGGTATGGGTTCCACCGATGTGGCCGCCAACAATTGGAATCATCTGGCGGCTGGCGCCGCTATCTGCGGTGTCGGCATAGTCATCGGCGAAAACGTATGCGCCATGGATCCCAATTCCGAAATAAAAAACGGCCGGATTATTCACTCACCCAACATGGCTAAAAGAATCAGCGACTTTACGAACTGGTATAACGGCAGCGGTTTTATCGCCGTCCAGGCCAATGTAGAGGACACCGCTCTGGGAGTGCAGGAATACGCCATCGAAAAGTTGGGTGTGGACGCGGTGGAATTAAAATGGGGACAGGGCGCCAAAGATATCGGCGGTGAGGTAAAATTAAGTTCCCTGGAAAGGGCCCTGCAGTTAAAGAGCCGCGGTTATATCGTACTGCCGGATCCGGAGCACCAGCGGGTCCAGGAAGCTTATAAAGCCGGGGCCTTCGAGGAATTTGAGCGTCATTCACGGATTGGTTTCGTGGAATACGAAACGTTTATGGCCCGGGTGGAAACACTGCGCAATGCCGGCGCCAAATACGTAATGCTCAAGACAGGCGCTTATAGACCCGCCGATTTGGCCCGGGCAGTCAAGTATGCTTCGGACGCCAGGCTGGATTTATTAACCGTGGACGGAGCCGGCGGCGGTACGGGCATGAGCCCCTGGCGGATGATGAACGAATGGGGCGTACCCACTTTATATCTGCAGGCCATGCTGGTTAAATGCCTTGACAGGCTTGCGGCCCGTGGCGCTTACGTGCCGCCTGTGGCCATAGCCGGCGGGTTTACCCTTGAAGATCACATATATAAAGGATTGGCCATGGGCGCTCCTTACACCAGAGCTGTCGGCATGGCCCGTTCCGCCCTGACCGCCGCCATGGTGGGCAAAACTGTCGGCGAAGCCGTTAAAGCGGGTAAAGTACCGGGCGAATATAAAAAGTACGGTGATAAAATCGAGCAGGTCTTCATCGCTGTTGAAGAATTGAAAAACAACCTGGGACCGGATGCCTTCAATAAATTGCCCGTGGGCGCCATCGGCGTGTACAGTTACTTTGGTCGTCTGGCCCAGGGATTAAGGCAATTCATGTGTGGAGCACGTAAATTCAGCCTGGAACACATCGCCAGAACCGACCTGGTATCTCTTACCAGAGAAGCGGCTGAAATAACAGGCATCAGCTACGTGATGGATTGCGATGCGGCGGAAGTGGAGGAGATCCTCGGTTAGCATAAATTAAGTATTGCATTTCTTAAATTAGTTAGTCTATAATAAAAGAAGTTTAAAAGTATTGATACAATGGTGTATCAAAGAAACGGCAACGATGCCCTCAACAGGTATATTCCTGCACTGAGGGCATTTATATTCTTCGTTCTTGCACAGGAGGAAAACTCCATGGGTGAACATAGAATTGTTCTGGCGGATGCAGACACCGCCTGGAGCAAAAATATCAAAACCATGTTAAGCAAGTGCGGCTACTGGGTGGTCGGCGAGGCCGGCGACGGAGTAACCGCGCTGAAAATGATCCGCAGCAGACAGCCTGATCTGCTGATTATCGATGCGTCTTTGCCCGGTATGGACGGGTTACAGATAGCCAGAATCGCACATGAAGACAAACTGGCCCCGGTGGTGGTCACAGCTTCATTAAGTCACCAGGGGGTTATGGAAAGGGCCAGGGAGGCAAGGGCATATGCCCTGCTCTTCAAACCGGTCAACGAATCCTCTTTATTGCCGGCGGTTGAACTGGCTCTGGTTAATTACCAGGAAGTGATTAACCTGGAAAGAAACATCAAGGATCTCAAGGAAACTCTGGAAACAAGGAAACTGGTGGAAAGAGCAAAGGGGATTCTGATGGAAACCATGGGTCTTACCGAGCCGGAATCGTTCCGGCGCATGCAGCGGCAAAGCATGAACCAGCGGGTTTCCATGCGGGTGGTGGCAGAAGCGGTAATTATGTCTTACGACTTAAAAAAATAGCTTGCAAAAGCACCCACTGGGCAACGGCGCCTTTTGGACGCGGGGCTTTACCCGCTTACCGGAGCGCCCTTTTGTTTAATCTCTTGTTCTGGAAAGGTGGGCAAATCGGCATATGGATGACGAGCAAAGAAACCAGGTTCTTGACCAGGCCCTGAAAGCAGGGGTTAAGTTCATCCGGCTGCAATTTACAGATATCAACGGATTGCTGAAAAACGTAGCCATTACTGTGGATCAATTGGAGAAGGCATTGGACGGCGAGCTGATGTTCGACGGTTCGTCAATATCCGGTTTTAACAGTATCGAAAAATCCGACCTTTACCTGCGCCCGGATCCTGGGACATTCGCAGTTTTCCCGTGGCGTCCCGGGCAGGGAGCGGTGGCCCGGCTGATCTGCGATATTTATAATCCCGATGGGACCCCCTTCGAGGGGTGCCCGAGACAGGCGCTGAAAAAACTGATGGCAGAAACCCTGGCCAGGGGCTACACAATGAACGTCGGACCGGAGTTGGAGTTTTTTCTGTTCCACCTTGATGAATCAGGCAGAAACACCCTTAAAACCCATGACCGGGCCGGGTATTTTGACCTGACCCCGATAGATATGGGGGAGGACGCCCGCCGCAATATGGTGCTGACACTGGAAAAAATGGGTTTTGAAATTGAGGCGTCCCACCACGAAGTGGCCCCGGGGCAGCATGAAATCGATTTCAAGTATTCCAACGCCCTGGACATCGCTGATAAAATAGTCACCTTTAAATTCGTTGTGCGCACCATTGCGCAGCGTCATGGATTGCATGCCACGTTCATGCCCAAGCCGGTATTCGGGATTAACGGCAGCGGCATGCATATGAACCAAAGCTTGTTTAAAAACGGGGAAAACGTTTTTTACGATCCCACCGACCCCATGCAGTTAAGCAGCGAAGCATACCACTATATCGGGGGTCTGCTCAAGCACGCCCGGGCCATAGCCGCCGTCACCAACCCCACAATAAACTCATACAAAAGATTGGTGCCGGGTTACGAGGCTCCCGTGTACCTGGCCTGGAGCGCAAGAAACCGCAGCCCGTTAATCCGCATACCGGCCAAACGCGGTATGAGTACCCGGGTTGAGTTAAGAAATCCGGATCCGTCCTGCAACCCTTATCTGGCCATAGCTGTTTGCCTGCAGGCCGGGCTGGACGGCATTGACAAGGCCATTACCCCGCCTGCGCCCTGCAACAGGAATATCTACGAGATGGATGACAATGAAAGGGACAGCCTGGGCATAGGCAATCTTCCCGGCAGCCTGGCCGAAGCCCTGGACGAACTGGCCCGGGACGAGGTAATTCGGAACGCATTGGGGCAACATATTTATGAAAAGTTTTTGGCGGTTAAAAAAGCTGAATGGGAACACTACCGGGTCCGGGTTCATGATTGGGAGGTAAAGGAATATTTAAATAAATATTAACTCTTAATTTTTATAGATTTGTTTCCATCCTCAGCCCTATTTCCTGGTGAAAAGGGCTTTTTTTTTAAGACCCGCAAAATTTTGCCCGATACTATATTGCATCAAATATATAAAGCATTCCGGGGATGTGTTTTCCCTCTGGGATGCGATGATTATTTATGATAAAATTGTTTTTATAAATAACGCCGGTTGGATTAAATTTGCCGACCGGTTACATAAAACTCAGGGAGGCTGCAACAAATGACTCATACCCTTGCCGTGCTGGTTTTAAACAAACCCGGGGTGCTGGCCCGCATCGCGGGACTTTTGAGCAGGCGCGTATTCAATATAGAGAGCATTGCCGCAGGATATACCGAGGAACCGGATATCACCCGCATCACCATTGTAGTTAACGGCGATGAGAGGGTGCTGGAGCAAGTAATCCACCAATTGGGTAAACTTGTTGATGTAATCAAAATCACCAAAATAGAAGAACGCGATTCCATCGAGAGGGAATTGGCCCTGATCAAGGTCCAGGCAGACCCTGCCAAACGCAGGGACATAGTGGATATTGTGGAAATATTTCGGGCCAATGTGGTGGACGTGGGCACAGAAACAATGGTTATTCAAATTATCGGGGATAATCAAAAAATCAACGCTTTTACCCATGTCCTGGAACAGCAAGGGATTGTAGAGATGGTCCGGACGGGCAAAATCGGCCTCTCGCGCCAGCCCCGTGCGGCAAAGGATGAAAGATGAGGTTGGTATTGACATCTCGATATAACATTGTTGTATAATATGTTATCATCTTTTATATCACTTTTTTATGCAGGGGGCGGTGCAGTGGCCCAGGTTAAGCGAGTGATGATCAGTTTACCGGAATATTTGCTGTCCGAAATAGATTGTATAGCTGCCGCCGAAAACCTTAACCGCAGCGAATTTGTACGCGCGGCCATGCTCCTTTACATTAATGAAAGAAAACGCAGGCAATTAAGAGAACAAATGATCAAAGGTTACCTTGAAATGGCCAACATTAATCTGGAAATGGCCGTAGAACACTACGGGCTGGAGACTGAAGCGGAATTGTCACTCACCAGACCGGTGGCGGGGGGCAGCGGATAATGCAAATACGCCGCGGCGAAATATATTATGCCGACTTAAGTCCGGTGGTAGGCTCTGAGCAGGGGGGAACCAGACCGGTCTTAATATTGCAAAACGACATCGGCAACCAGTACAGCCCCACCACCATAGTTGCCGCCATAACGTCCCAAATTGCCAAGGCCAAACTTCCCACCCACGTGGAGTTACCCGCCGGCAAAGCCGGGCTGGGCAAGGATTCGGTGGTCTTGACCGAACAAATCCGGACCATTGATAAAAGCAGGTTGATGGAAAAGGTTTCCCTGCTGCAGGAAGAACATATGACCAAAGTAAATCATGCCATTGAAATCAGCCTGGGTCTGGTCGACATATAATACAAAACAGCATATATATACATAGTGTAAAATTTACCGGCCGTCACCTTACGTGGCGGTTTTCCAATGTATATCTGAAAGGACAAGGAGTCACCCCGATACACTTAATGAGGATGTTCGAACACTCGCTTAATATAAGGAGGCGGCTGACATGCACCCGGTAATTGGGATCAGCTGTTGTTACAAGCCTGAGGAAAACCGTTATTATCTCAACCGCGATTACGTGCAAGCGGTACAGTCCGCAGGAGGAATTCCCGTCATATTGCCCCCGAACGACAGCGTTGACGCCGATACAATATTAAGTACCGTGAGCGGCCTGGTCCTGTCGGGGGGTGAGGACGTCGATCCGGGGCTGTTCGGAGAAGAACCCTGGCCTGAAAACGGAACCATTGACCCGTGCCGGGACGTTTTTGAAATTTCGTTGGCCGCCCGGGCATTGGAATTGAAAATGCCGCTGCTCGGTATATGCAGGGGCATCCAGGTGATGAACGTAGCGGCCGGCGGAACCGTCTGCCAGGATATCGCCCTGGTAATTGACCGCCCATACAAGCATAATCAGCAAGCCCCCCGTTGGCATGTTACGCACAATATCAAAATTGAAAAAAAATCGACATTATTCAACATTGTGGGTGAGGAGACACTGCGCGTAAACTCTTTTCACCACCAAATGGTAGGCAGACTGGCGCCTGGTTTTATTATCTCAGCTTACTCCGGAGACGGCGTTGTGGAAGGGATCGAAATACCGGACGACAATTTTTTCTGTATCGGTGTTCAGTTTCACCCGGAAAATTTATGCCGCCGGCATCCGGTTTTTCGCAACCTTTTTAAAGCTCTTTCCGTTGCTTCTGGTCGTTATCTGTCGAACAAAACAGCAGCTATGAGACAGGAAAAACCGAAGGATCAGCGAAACTAATAATCAGGAAAAATTTAACCATTCTTTTATCGGATCTATAAAATTATTAAAACAATTTGCTGCTAGAATAGCCTTGCAAAAAATCAAATTATCAGCTATTATGTAAATTATATGTAGATATGTTATTAAATTGCTCACACTCGGAGGTGGAAAAACTTGCCCCAAGAAATCCTGGATATTCTGGTAGTGGACGACCAGCCCGGGGTACGTTACTTACTTGATATCGTGATTAACGAATCCGGCCACAATGCTTATACCGCGCAAAACGGACTGGAGGCGGTGGATATGGTACGCTCCATCCGGCCCGACCTAATCTTTATGGATGTCCGGATGCCCATCATGGGCGGACTGGAAGCACTGGCCAAGATAAAATCAATATCTCCCAAAACCGGAGTCATCATCATGACTGCTTACGGGTCCGACGAAACAATAGCAGAGGCAAAAAAATTAGGCGCTTTGGGCTGTATGGCCAAACCATTCGATATTAACGATATTAAAGATTTCATCCAGGATTACGCCCGAAAACATTTGCGTCAGGAAATTTTCTACAAAGCCAGTGCTATTTAAAAAATATTACTAAATTACCAACACGGCGGCGCTTTAAAGCACCAAGCGGCCGTTTTTTCATGTAAATCACTATGTGAGAGGCCTGTGAGAGGTTATAATAACCATAGGAGTAGTGTCATTTTACCATTGGAGGTTTTGAATTGTATTCTTTTGCCACCCGTTCCGCCGATGAAACACTTCACCTGGGAGAAGCGTTGGGCTCATTGTTACAGCCGGGGGATATAATTACCCTGAACGGTGATCTGGGGGCGGGCAAAACCTGTCTGGCCAGCGGAATCGGGCGCGGCCTGCATATAAAAGACCGGGTCAAAAGCCCCAGTTTTACCCTTGTTAACGAGTACCAGGGAAAATTTACGCTCTACCACATGGATGTATACCGGCTGGATAATCCGTCCGAGGTTAACGACCTCGGCTTCGATGAATATTTTTACGGCGCCGGCGCCGTCCTGGTGGAATGGGCCCAAAAAATCTTAGATTTTTTGCCTGAACAGAGACTGGATATCCTGATTGATAAAAAACAGGATGATGAGGACGCCCGGAATATCAAGCTGGTTCCTCATGGCAGCCGATACGAACATCTGGTCCGGGAGTTGATTGCGCATGTACGTGCTGGGAATTGAGGCATCCACACCGGTGGCGGCAACTGCCGTAGCCACCGAGGGTAAAATTTTAGCGGAACGGATGGTTAATAATAAACGCACCCACTCGGTTAATCTGCTGCCCATGGTGCGGGACGTTCTGGCTGACGCCGGAATAGATAAAAATATGCTGGACGGTATTGCCGTTACCATCGGGCCCGGCTCCTTTACCGGACTGCGCATCGGGATGAGTACCGCAAAATCCCTGGCCCAGGTGCTCAACCTGCCGGTGGCGGGGGTGCCGACATTGGAATCCCTGGCCTACCCGCTGTCCGGCCAGGCAGGGTTGATTTGTCCGGTGTTAAACGCCAGAAAGAACGAAGTATACGCCGCCTTATACCGCAGTAACGGCAAAAGGCTGATCAATCTGCAGGAGGCCTTCGCGGTCGGAGTGAAGGAACTTGCCTCCATCCTGGAAAACTACGATGAGCATATTACCTTTTTGGGGGACGGATTGGGGGAATTCCGGAACGAACTGACAGAACTGCTTGGGGAGCAGGCCAGGTTCACTCCGGAATGCGCTGTTTTTCCCCGGGGCGCCGCGGTGGCCGAACTGGGCCTGCAAACGATCAAGTCCGGTTCCGGCTCGGACCCCGCTGAACTGCTCCCGCACTACGTCAGGGAGCCGGAAGCGGAAATCAAGTGGCGGGAAAGGTTCCTCCCCAATGGTTGACAGTGAACTGCTGAGCCTGCTCACGTTTGAACAGCTGCGCCCGAAACACCTGGACCAGGTGGTGGCTATTGAACGGGCCTCATTTCCCACGCCATGGTCTAAAAATGCCTTTTTGTACGAAATTAATAATAACGAATTCGCCCACTATCTCACAGCACTGACAACAGACGGCAGGGTTGCCGGGTATGCAGGTATATGGATAATCCTGGACGAGGCGCACCTGACCAACGTGGCGGTGCACGAAAATTTCCGGCGCCGCGGTTTGGGCTTGGAACTGGTGCAGAGAATGATTGTTTGGGCGGTGGCGCTGGGAGCCGTCCGGATGACCCTTGAGGTGCGCCCATCAAACAAACCGGCCCGGACTCTTTATACAGCCCTGGGTTTTGAAGAGAGAGGCATTAGAAAGAATTATTACTCCGATACCGGGGAAAACGCCATCATCATGTGGAAAGATCATTTACCAAAAAGATATTAAAAGAGGTGGTTGTTGTGGCTAAAAAAATGATTATGCGCCTGGCCGGTATAGGCTTGATCGGGGTCGCTGCTCTGGCCGGCCTGCCCGGTTACTGGCCCGTTGTGGCGGGCTTGGGTGGTGCGGCCTTGTTTTTAATGGCGGGGCCGGCTTGAAGGGACTGCTGAAATGGCCGGGTTCCGGCCAAACGCATGAAAAATAGCCAGCCCGGCACAATATAAAAGTGCGGATATAAACACCGACTAAAAACCGGAGGGCTGGAAATGCCAAGTGATTTTCGCAAAATAGCCGTGGTGGGGGTTGGATCAGTCGGCGCGTCCGTGGCTTATGCAATCCTGATCAGCGGGCTGGTCAATGAAATAGTACTGGTGGATACCGACAAAAACCGGGCCGAAGGGGAAGCCATGGATTTGTCTCACGGCGCTGCTTTTGTCAAGCCCATTAAGATTACCGTAGGAGAATACCAGGATTGCCGGGACGCGGACATCATTGTATTTACAGCCGGGGCCGGGCAAAAGCCTGGTGAAACCAGACTTGAACTGGTGCACAAAAACACCGCGGTATTGAGCCATGTGCTGCCGCTGGTGGTGGACCATGCGGGAAACTCCATCTTGTTAATGGTTTCCAACCCGGTCGACGTGCTGACTTACGCCGCTCTGCGTTTAACCCGCCTGCCGCCGAACCGGGTTATCGGATCGGGAACCGTCCTGGACAGTTCCCGTTTCCGGCATCTGCTCAGTGAAAGCTGCCTGGTGGAACCCAGGAACATCCATGCCTATGTAATCGGTGAACACGGTGACACTGAAATATTGCTTTGGAGCAAAGCGAATATAGCCGGTTTGCCTCCCGAAGAATACTGTCGCTGGCGGAATATACCCTTACCTGACCGCCAAACCATAGAACAAAATGTTCGCAACGCAGCTTACGAAATAATTGCCCGTAAAGGCGCCACTTATTACGCCATCGGCCTTGCGGTGAGACGAATTTGCGAATGTATTTTAAGGGACGAAAACTCCATCCTCACCGTATCAGGATTAGTTGACGGTGTTCATGGCATCTACGATATATGTCTGAGCATGCCCTGCCTGGTCAACCGCCAGGGACTTGTCCAGGTGTTACCGGTGCCCCTTGAAAACACGGAAAGGAAAGCCCTGCTAAAATCGGCCTCCATGTTGCGTTCCATACAGGAAAAACTTGAACTGGGTCCAACTTTTTCACCTTGCATTATTAATAATTTATGTTAAAATATTATACGTGGCATTTTTAAGATTATCCGCGCCTGTAGCTCAGGGGATAGAGCGCCGGCCTCCGGAGCCGGGTGCACAGGTTCGATTCCTGTCAGGCGCACCAGAACAGTTTCTTGAAAAATCCCTGCAAGCCTTGAAAACACTAGGTTCGCAGGGATTTTTACATAAAAGAGTATTTTAAATACGCCCTGCCCGGGCATAATTATTATCATTAAACAACCCCGCAGGGAGGTAATGAATTGAAAACACTCGTATTATATGCCCATCCCAACCCCAAAAGCTTCAATGCCGCCATACTGGAAGCAATCAAAGAGGAGCTTGACAAAAAAGAAGCCGCGGTCCGGGTAAAAGATCTGTACGCCATGAACTGGAACCCCGTTTTAAGCGCCGCCGACTTCCAGCGGATGCTGGCAGGCCAAATGTCCGAAGATATTGCTAAAGAGCAAGCCGACGTGACCTGGGCGGACCTGTTGATAGTGGTGTCCCCAATCTGGTGGTATACCTTGCCGGCCATTCTTAAAGGTTACATTGACCGGGTGATGTGCCAGGGATTTGCTTACCGGTACACCGAAACCGGACCGGAGGGTCTTTTGAAAGGCAAGCGGGCGGCGATAATCACCACCTCGGGCGCCGATGAAAACACCGCCAAACAGTCCGGCATGACGGAATCCATCAAAGTTTCAATAGTAAATGGTATTTTCGGATTCTGCGGCTTCGAGGACACCAGGTACATGAACTTTTACGCCGTGCCCCAGGTTTCGGACGGGGTGCGTAAGCGTATGCTGGATGAAGTGCACAACTTCGCACGACAAATCTTAGACTTTTAATCTGAACCGCCCGCAGCTCTGCCGTTCGGGGTCACCCTTTTCCAGGCACCGTTCCAGTCCCTCCAGGCCCAATCGCTTGATAATCTCCAGCACCGGCACCAGCGGCGGGATCCGTTTTTCCAGGCTGCCGTAAGCTTTTACGTCCACCACGCAGCCGTACCGGGTCTCCTTAAGTCCCCGGATGGACACGAAAAACCGGCAGCGCCCGCAGCGGTGCACCGCTTTTTCCCTCATCTCCGGCAGCATCATGCGGTGTTTTTCCCACAATACATTTTGCTTACCCACAGTTCATCTCCCTCCCATCAGGGGAACCCGCGCATAACGGACACTTTGCCGAAGCGGCCCTTAATAGAGCCGCAGGCCCGGCCAGGTCAGACAAGCGCATCCGTTCCCAGAAAATATCGTACTGAAAGCACTCCCGCTTCACACTCGTAATCAAAACATATGTTTGGTTATTATTATAGATTTTGTCCTTTGATTGTTCAACAGGATATAAATGGAAAAAGCCGGGATCTTTTTTCCCGGGGTGACCAGGAACGGAGGAGATGTTATAATTTGTGTGGACACGGTAAATGGCTGGTACAATAAAGCCTGCGGAGGCATCCAGCGTGAAACAAATGCATTTAATACACCTATTAATCGGATTAGCGGCGGGGTTCTTCGGAGGACTTGTCGGCGTGGGTGGCGGCGTGATCATGATCCCCCTGATGGTGGGGATTTTAAAAATGGATCAACATAGCGCTCACGGCACAAGCCTGGTGGCGCTGGTCTTCACCGGACTATCTGGGGCTGTCACTTATGCTTTGAATGGCTCGGTGGATATAATAGCCTCTGTACTTTTGGCATCAACCGCCATATTTACCGCCAGAACCGGAGCAAGATTTGCCAATGCCCTTCCTGAATGGAAACTCAAGCGGTCTTTTGGCGGATTTTTGCTCCTGGTTACCTTGCTTCTGCTTTTAAAACCTTATCTGAATCATCTTGCCGAACCGGTCACAGGGTGGTCAAATATACTTATTATGTTAATGACCGGGGTTTTTACCGGCTTTCTTTCCGGAATGATGGGGGTGGGAGGGGGTACGATAATGGTCCCATCCATGGTACTGCTCGCGGGCTTTACCCAGTACGCCGCGCAGGGCAGTTCATTGCTTGCCATGGTTCCTACCGGAGGGGCCGGCGCGTTTACCCACTGGCGTCTGGGAAATGTCAATGCCGGCATCTTACCGGGTTTAATCCCGGGTATTCTTATTGGCACCTACATAGGCGGTTCCTTTGCCCACATTCTGCCTGAGGGTACGTTACGTCTTATTTTCGCCGCTGTACTGATCTGGACGGGAATACGCTATTTAAGAACTGCCAAACCTCAAACCGAAGAGGAACATGATAAGCTCACCTGAGGAATTAAAGGCTTAAGACCCTTATCATATCCATGACCACGTAACTGTTACCTAACTTAACCCTTGATTGATTTTATATAAGCTTTTAATACAGTGATTATAAAATCCACGTGATTTGGTCCCAAATTAAAAACCGAGTGAGCCAACTGGATAAATTCAGTTGGCATCTCTTTATTATTTAAAAATAATCTGTAAGCTTCGGTATCTAAAACTGTGGCTATTTTCTCTACCAAATCAACGGAAGGGGTTTTTTGTCCCCTTTCCAAATATCCCAAATATGCGGGTGTAAAACCGGCCAGTAACGCAAGATCCTTTCGAGATAACCCATGGGATTCTCTGATAAAACGGATATTTTGGCCTAATATTGTTTTTAACATTAACTAAACCCTCATCAAATTAAAAATGTATATACTCACGGTTAATATTTATTGATAAAAACATCCACATAGTTGTATAATATTATAGTATTTTTGGATAATCTGTTTCTTAAAGGCAAACTATATCGAAAGAGTAGGGCGCAAAGCTATGGGTCTGAAGCACTATTTTAGTGCATGATTGCCAGGCTGCGGGGGAAACAGTGATTTTTTATTTCCTTTCATGCCCCTTTTTCGTTATCAGCGATTGCCTTTAACTTTTTGGGGTTGCATTTAATAATCGTCGGCATTAAATTAAGTGGCTTTAGCAATGATTATATACACATTATCTAATGTGTAGTATATCCATGAAAATTGCCCGACATGACGGCTTAAACAGCCAAATAATTAATAAATGTTCAAGTTTACCACTTAGTAAAATCAAGAAAAATTAAAATTTTAACTGTCCCGCTCTTGAAACGGGGGAATACGATATGACTAATATCATTGAAAACCACGGGAGTAGAAAAGCGGATATAAAAATACTTTTTTCAGATTTTGAACTCCCACCAATGCAGGACGTTTTACTTATTGGCAGGCGCGCCGCGATAGGACCGGAAGCTGTGCGCAGAATGGTTGATGCCCTGGCCCCCGGTCATTATGAGGTAATTGAAATGGAGGGCGGTCACATTGAGGCGATAGCCGTAAAGGTTGAGCTGTTTAACTGTATCAAGCGTGAAAAACTGATTGAGATGATATTGCAAGAAGTGAATATGTTTACTTGCGAGAACTCACTTTTAAAGGCCAAGCTCAGCGTTACCATTTCGATTACCAGGGAAGTAGATATTTAGATGTTTGAAGTACGGGATATAATGACAAGCCCTGTTCACACTATCTGTTCAGATAAAAGTGTTTTACAGGCGGCTAAATGCATGAAAAAGCTCGGGTATGGGGGACTACCTGTAATAGAAAATGGAAAACTGGTGGGGATTATAACTTCAAGTGACATATGCTATAGTCACCCGAACCGGCTTGTTGCCGATTCAATGACCAAAAGAGTCATTTATTGTTCACCAGACGATACCATCTGGAAAGCGGCGGCCAAGTTAGATGATAATAATATTAAAAGGCTTCCTGTGGTTAATAGGGGTCATCTGGTCGGATTGCTAACCCGAGGAACCGTTGCAAGGTATATGAATAATCAATATGACCCGTTAACAAACGTACATAATTCAATTTATATTTATCAAGTGGCCGATAGGCTGATAACAGAAGGCCATGAGATTTCGGTGGTATTGTTTGATATTAATGATTTCGGAGAAATTAACAAGGAATACGGCCACGTATACGGAGACAAGTGTATAAAAAGTATAGCCGAGATTTTATCTAAACTTGTGAATAACGATTGCGACTTTCTATGCAGATATGGCGGGGATGAATTTGTAATAGTATCATTAAGAAATATAAGAGAAGTAAGTAAGCTGGTACAGGAAGTTATTGAAGCGGTTAAAAAAGAAAGTATTAAATCAGGCAGGCCACTGGCCATATCAGCCGGAGTTTGCGGCGGTCAAAGAAAACATACAAGAAACAACCCCAATAAAGTGATTGAAAATCTCATCAATAAGGCCAGTCTTGCAGCAACAAATGCGAAACGGCTTGGTAAAGAATATTGGCTTTGTGTTGATAATTAGTAAAAGATCATTTTAATTTAAGATTCCTAAGGATTCTTTTATACCAATCCCAGTGAATAACAAAATGATATACAGTCAAAGCAACCAAACCTAATGATGCCCACTTATGGACTTCTCCTAAAAAATGACATATTTCCTTGAATTCTAATTCGTGCGGGAAGATTAGCCAAACAAGAAGTCCGGTAATTGCAGTTATGAACATTAAAATTAATAGGGCTGTGTCTATAAAGAAATGTTTTGTTTGTATTTTCATTTATTTCACCCCAGTAAAATTTATGCCGGGGAGGTAAAAATATGAATGCTTCAGGCTTGGAAGAGGCCATAACCTCCAATTGCACAACTGCAATAGACAAAATTTAACCCCTGGATTTCTCCAAGGGCCTCATACATACAATCCGCAATGGCTTGCGGATTTTTTTATTATCCCAAAACCCGTCGCCTAGGGCTTGATATAGGCGTAGCCTTACGGGGACATAAGTTATCATGCGGCCGGGCGTCTCACATATATCCTTGATGTAAAGTTGTCAATCAGCCAGTTGGAAGAGTTGATTGACGAAAATCCGGAGCTGCCGGTCCATCAGATGGCGGATTATACCCTGGCGGTGAAAAATCTCCGCATCAGTTTATTTAATCAACCCCGGTAAAAACAATGACAGGGCAGGGAACATCACCACAATGGCCGTAGCTGCAGCAATAGCAATCATAAAGGGGATGGCGCCTCTGAAAATTTGCCCCAGTGGCACATCGGGGGCAATTGCTTTGACGACATAACAGTTAACGCCCACGGGCGGTGTAAGCACACCCAAATTAGATATAACCACAATAACAACCCCAAACCAGATCAAATCCAGCCCCAGGTTCTTAACGACCGGAAACAGGATTGGGATCAAAATAGTTAAAAGAGCCATCACATCAATAAAAAACCCGCCAATGAAAAAGATCAGCACAATCACCGCCACAATAGCCACCGGCGGCAGCGGCAACCCCTCTACCCAGCCGGCCAGCACAAAGGGAATTGTAGTGATGGCCATGAAATGGCTGAACACCGTGGCCCCGGCGATCACCGCCAGGATCATCACCGAAGTGCGTAAACCGTCCTTGGTAAGAAAAACAAAATCATGCCAGGTTACCGAACGTCTTAACAGTCCAACGATCAAGCAGAGACCGGCCCCAATGCCGCCGGCTTGTACAGCGCTAAACCAGCCAAGAAACAAGCCGCCGATGACCAGACCAAAGATGCCCAGAGCCTCAAAGGCGCTGGCAAAAGCTTTTATTTTCTCCTTTAGAGGTATCTTCTCACCGGGCGGGCCTAACTCAGGTTTGAACCGGCACAGCAGGTAGATAGTCAGCATGAATAGCATTGCCAGAACAAACCCCGGCAACAGGCCGGCGACAAAAAGTTCTCCAATAGATTGTTCGGTCAGAAAACCATACACAATAAAAACTGTGCTGGGCGGGATTAAAATGCCCAGCGTACCGCCCGAAGCAACGGTGCCTGTGGCCAGTGAATCATCATAATTATACTTCTTCATCTCCGGCAGCGCTATCCGGCCCATGGTGGCCGCGGTGGCCGCCGTTGAACCGCAGATGGCCGCAAAACCGGCACAGCCGATAATCGTGGCCATGGCCAGCCCGCCCCGCCGGTCTCCCACCAGCATGTAGGCCGCATTGTAAAGCCGCTGGCCGATTCCGGCGACGAAAGCAAATGAACCCATCAGCACGAACATGGTAATGGCGCTTAAGGAGTACGAAGAAAACTGCGTGTAAAAGTCACGGGCCATAACCCCCAACCCTGACTGCCACGAATTGATATAGCTAAACCCCAGTAAACCGACAATCGCCATGGCAAAAGCAATGGGAATCCTCAAAAAAAACAGCACAAAAAGAAGAATAATGCCAAGCACACCGATTTCAACCGGACTCACGCTCAGCACCCCTTTCGCCGGCCCTTATAGGTAAGAGTTGATCAACAAAGTATAACGCGGCTATAACGGCGGCAAAGGCGACAAAATAAGCGAAAGGATATAAGGGTAAATGCGCCGTTGAACTTAATTCGCCGGATTTTTGGAGTGCTGCTCCATAAACAAAACTTTGCCAGCCAAGGATAATAAAAAAAGCCAGACAAACAACGGCCACAAATTTATTAACCACTTTTTTTACGGCCTTCGGCAGATGCAGCACCAGAAAATCAATGGCAATATGCCGGTCGGCGTAAAAAGCAATTGCCACAGCACCGCCAATAGCTATGATCTGGACGTAGCCGACCAATTCGGTTGCACCCCGAAGAGGCTTATTAAATACCGTGGAACCGATCACGTCAATCAGGGTAAAAAGCATCATGAACATTAACCCCAAAAGACCTACCCATTCCAAACCCCCGGCAACCCGCCTGAACATCGTCACGATACCTCCTTATGCCAATCATTACTGTCATTAATTGGTTTAACCATTTTTTTGAGCTCCCGCCAACCGGCGCCTCCTTTCAGCAGTGAATTAAAACTATTAGCGCAATTTTAACAACATACCCCGCGGGAAAAAATGCTTTAACCGCAATTTTTACTTTATTTTTAGGTGCGTATGCCGCTACAACTCCATTAATGTAAAAAAAAAGTATCCGGCAAATAAAGGAGGAATGAGCCTAATGCTGAACATAGGAGATGTCGGGCGGATATATGCTCCAGGCTAATCTCAGGGACAGGGGATTGATACTTATGGACAGAAAGCAATGGAAGAACTCTGACACAGCTATCTCCGAAGAGCGTGAAGATGACTTCCATGTCGGGCCGGTTTCTTATTTCCTGGCTTTGCTGTTGATGTTAGCGGTTACAGTTATCGCGGGAATATTAACTCCATACCTGGGACTGGCCAATGTGGTCATGATCCTTCTGCTGCCTATACTGTTTACCGCTGCCAGGTGGGGGACGGGCCCGGCGGTTACTTCCGCAGCCGTGGGCGTATTGACTTTTGATTATCTCTATGTTCACCCCGCTTTCGCATTTGGCATTCCCGATTTAAAGTACCTGGTCAGTTTGATTATTTTCCTGCTGGTGGCTTTTATTACCGGCACTTTGTCAACCCGTTTGCAGCAGCAGGTAATCAGCGCCCGGCATCGTGAGGCCAGGATGTCCGCGTTATATTCTTTAAGCAGGGATATTGCCGCGGTTTCAGAGTTAAATAAAGTGGCTGAAAGTATTGTCAATAAGGTGGCCGAAATCACAGGAGGCAAGGTCGTACTGCTATTGCCCGATAAAAACGACAGATTGGAAATAATTGGCTGCTCAGTGCCGGACGGGGACAGCCTTATAAACGACAATGAAAGGGTAATGTTTAAGCAGGTTTTCGAGCAGGGGAATAAGGCCGGCGGGACCGGCGCACCGGGTACTTCCGACACACTTTACCTGCCGCTTATAACTGATGGCCGGCCGCGAGGAGTGCTCGGGGTCCATGCCGGCAGCCCGGGATTTTATTCCCAGCCCGAGCAATTAATGCTGCTGGAAGCGTTTTCAAGTCTTTCAGCAATGGCGGTAACCAGGGCGCAACTGGCGGAGCAGGCCAAGACGGCAGAAATGCTGGCAGAATCGGAACGTTTGCGCACCGCTTTGTTCAGTTCACTTTCTCATGATTTCCGCACTCCGCTGTCATCGATAATAGGTGCTGTATCAGAGCTTCTTGAAAGCGATGCCGTTTATACGCCTCAAGTCCGTAAAGAACTATTGACCAGTATCCAGGTGGGCGCCCTGCGCATGAACCGTTTTGTAAGCAACCTTTTGGATATGGCCAAGCTGGAAAGCGGCATTTTGCAGTTAAATAAAGAATGGTGCGATATTCAAGATATAATAGGTGTCGCCCTTGGCAGAATGGATTATTCACTGGCCAACAGCCCTCTGAAAATTGACATCCAACAAGATTTGCCGCTAATCAAAGCCGATATCATATTAATAGAACAAGTGCTTGTAAATTTAATAGACAATGCCATAAAATATTCGACTCCCGGCACAGAAATAACAATTTCCGCCCGCTCCGTGGGCATGGATGTATATATATCAATGGCCAACAGAGGGCAGCATATTCCTTCCGAAGATATGGAGAAGATTTTTAACAAGTTTTACAGGCTTAAGTCACTGCGCCGGATTAGCGGCACCGGTCTGGGACTTGCGATTTGCAAAGGGTTTATTGAAGCTCACAAGGGTAAAATATGGGCCCGGAACGATCCCGCAGGCGGAGTTGTGATCACATTTACACTTCCGGTCGGAGGCGTAATACCGTACAAGTAATTGTGGCGGCAAAGGAGGACGTTAGTATGATCAACCAGGGAGCACGTATTCTGGTTGTTGACGATGAGACGCAGATCTTAAAACTGCTGGGAGTTACCCTGACCAGCCACGGCTTTAAAGTGAATGAAGCCGCCACAGGCCAGGAAGCATTAATGCAAGTGAGCTCCTATAAGCCGGACGTTATCATCCTTGACCTTGGACTGCCGGATATGGACGGCTTGGAAGTAATTCAAAGTCTGCGGAAATGGACCAAGACGCCAATTATTATTCTCTCAGCCCGCGAACAGGAGCATGATAAAATTATAGCCCTGGACGCCGGGGCTGACGATTACCTGACCAAGCCATTCGGCATGGGAGAATTACTGGCCCGGATCAGAGCGGCTTTGCGTCATATAGCAGGGCTGCAAAATGAACCGGTGCTGAATTTCGATGATTTGGTTATTGATCTGGCCCACCGGAGGGTTAATATCAGCGAAAAGGAAATAAAACTGTCCCCCACTGAATACGAATTGGTTAAGAACCTTGCCATCGGCGCCGGAAAGGTACTGACCCATAAATATCTTCTTCGCGCTGTCTGGGGTCCGTCTTATGAAAATGATGTTCATTACCTCAGAGTTTACATGGGACAGCTGCGACGTAAAATTGAAGCCGACCCGTCACGTCCGAAACATATCATCACCGAGCCGGGCATTGGGTACCGGCTTCTCTAAAAAAAAGGGGTGCTTAAAATGGGCGAAAATAAATTAATCACCATGGATTTTGAGGGAACGCTGGTTGACTTTCAATGGAATTTAACCCGGGCTGTAAATGAAACTATCACTGTGTTATCGCAAAAAGGCATTCCCGCAGAAACATTTAATAATATGAATTACGCGGCCATATATAACCTGGTCCAGGAGAAGGGGGCGGATTGGGGCTTCTCCGGCAACCAACTTGGCATACTAATTGATCATGTTTACGAAAAATATGACCTCGAAGCGGCTTCCCGGTGGAAATCGGCTGAAAGACTGCTTGGTACGTTAAAACTTTTAAATGAATATAAGCTGGCAATAGTGACGAACATTGGAAGAAACGGTTTGGAGCAAGTACTGTCGCTATTCGGCCTGCAAAACATCTTTGGGCTGATTGTGACCAGAAATGACGTCAGATTTTTAAAACCAGCCGCGGAAGGCTTGCTTAAAGCTATAGATTGGGCCAGAGTCAAGAAAGAAGATACCATTCATATAGGAGACAGCCTCACGGATATTGAGACCGCCAGAAATGCCGGGGTAAAGGTCGGTATAGTCCTGGGTGGTGAGAATCAAAAGGAAACGCTGCTCCGGGAACAACCTGATATTGTAATTGAAAAATTGACAGAACTGCCCGGAGTGTTAAAAAACATGGGTTTTTAAATATATTAGTACTTAAGTCCTATTTACTTATAGGACCTTGGGGTTTACTATACAGGCAAAGAAAAACTACCTCCGCGGCAGGGTAGTTTTTTATTTATTTCACTTCCGGTAATGATAAAATAAGGTAAACCAAGGTTGCCCGCCTGTTTATGGTTATAGCGGAGGCTGAAACAATTCACGCTTTAAAACACCTGGAAGCCGCAGGTAAAGTGGCGTCAACCGAAGAAAATATCGAGGCCGCCCTGGAAGGGGAAACTTATGAGTTCAGCCAGATGTACCCCGGTTTTATCGCCGAAGCCAAAAAAGACGGCAACACATCGGCGGCGCGGAGTTTCGAACTGGCCAACGAAGCGGAAAAAGTCCACGCTGAGCTTTATAAAAAAGCGATGCGGGATCTGGCAGCCGGAAACGACATGCAGGCCGAATCTTTTCACCTGTGCCCGGTTTGTGGTTACGTAGCAGTTAACGAGGCTCCGGAGCGCTGCCCCATATACGGCGCCCGCGGCGGATCATCCAACAGTATTAGATTTTGTTGACTTAATGGGAGCATGGTTTGATATGCAAGTACTGGTAATACCGGGAGGGAAAAAAGGTCTATTAACCCTGGCGTTAATTGAAGTCGTGGTTGCATTCGTACTGGCTTTCCTAATCTGGGGACCGGTAAGCATGCTTCCGCCGGCGCCGGCCGGGGATAACCCTTCAATTTCTGAAAATATTCCGGGCAACAATCCGGAAAATACTTCGGAAAACGTATTGCTTGAAGAACTTCCCGGGAAGGAGCCCCCTGTAAATATAAATACAATTACCATCAATCTGGTGGGGGATATTATGCTGGCCTCCAGGGTTGGTGAAGCGATTAAGCAAAACGGACCCGGCCAACCCTGGGCAAGCCTGCGCGACATTCTGTCCGCCTCCGATATCACCCTGGGCAATCTGGAGTGCGCCGTCGGTTCCGGTAATCACCAACCGGTGCCTGGTAAAGAGTTTACCTTTTTGGCGGCGCCTGAAACGCTCGAAGGGCTTAAGGACGCCGGTATAGATGTTCTGACCTTAGCCAATAATCATATCCTCGATTACGGTCCCGGAGCGCTGCTTGAAACCATTAGTCATCTCGAAAATTACGGTATCGAATATACCGGCGCGGGCGAAAACCGGACCAATGCGCTAAAACCCGTAATCATCAATAAGAACGGCGTTACTGTGGGCGTGTTGGCTTTTTCCTGCGTTATCCCCGGCAGTTCGTGGATAGCGGGGGAGAGTAAAGCCGGCCTGAACAACGGTTATGATTATGAATCGGTTTATGAAACAGTAAATATGCTAAGCAAGCAAACAGATATCACCATCGTGTCGATGCACTGGGGCCGTGAATTGGCTGATGAACCGGCGGCGGAACAAAAAAAGTTGGCCCATAAGCTGGTTGAACAGGGCGCCGATATCGTACTCGGCCACCACTCCCACGTACTGCAGGGGCTGGAACGATATAAAAACGGTCTTATTGCCTATAGCGCCGGTAACTTTATTTTTACCCTGTCCAGGGACATCAGGGGCAGGCAAAGCATGATCCTGCAAGTTGACGCGGACAGCAGCGGAATTACAGCGGCCAGGGTTTTACCGGCCTGGGTTGAATACGGCAAAACGCTGCCGGCAGACGAACAGATCAGCCGGACCATCATCCACAGGCTGCAGGACCTGTCCGGAAACCTGAATACTAATATTGACGACCAGGGTGAAATAGATTTTGGTGTTTAAAGCAACTGGAAACAAGCGGTACTGCCTTTTTCCGCCGGGTGCACCTCCAACCGGGCGTCAATGCGTTCCTTCAGTTCAGGCACGTGCGAGATAATCCCCACCAGGCGCCCGCCCTTTTGCAGGTCGATGAGTGCGCGCAAGGCGAAATCCAACGCTTCCGGGTCCAGGGTGCCGAACCCTTCGTCAACAAATATCGTATCAATATATATACCTCCGGCGTATGACTGCACCACATCGGCCAACCCAAGGGCCAGGGACAGGGAAGCCAGGAAAGTTTCTCCCCCGGACAGTGTAGCCACACCGCGGGCCACGCCGGTATAAGTGTCGAACACTTCCAATTCCAGCCCCCCGGCGGCGTTACTGCGGCTCCGGTCCATGGTCCGCTGCAGGTGGTAACGGCCGCGGCTCATCAGCTTCAACCGTCCGGTGGCGGCCACCGTTACGTCGTCCAGCAGCGCCCCCAGCACAAAACGCTGAAATGTCAGCCCGTACTTGTTTTTCCCCGTTGCCACCTCCGCCAGGCGTCCCAATGAAGCATACCGTTTTTCCGTTTCAGCCAGCAATCCGGCCAGTTTGCGCAATTCCAGCAGCCAGCCTGCTTCCTGCTCAACCTGTTTCAGCAGCCCTTCGTGCTCCCGCAGAATCCGGTCCCGCTTTTCTTCAGCGGCGGCCAGAACTGCCGACAGTCCTTCCATATCCGGAACGGCCAGCCCCTCCGCCGCCCGGGAAGCCCTGTGCAGGCGGTCCCTGGCCGCGCTCAACCCTTCATCATACTGTTTAATGTCGGTTTCCAGCATTTTTATTGCCTCGGGCTTTCTCCTGGCGGCCCGGTAATCCTGCAGGCCGTTAAAGCCGGCCTCATTCAAGACAGCCCTGAAAGATTCCTTTTCCTGCTCAAATAATTTTTCCGCATCCTGCTTTCTTTCCAACGCCGCCTGGGTTTCAGCCCGGGCCGATGCCGCGTTTCGGGCTGCCGTTTCGGCTTCTTTGATGGCCGTTTCCAGCGCTTCTTCCAACTGCTGTTTCTTCCGCCGGGCATTCTGCCGGGCTTTTTGCAGCGCGCCCGGGTCTCTCAGTTCCCGGGGCACATTTGCTTCCCGCTCGGCAAGAATTGCCCTGGCGGACCCCAGTGCCTCCCGGGTTTGCTGCAAAACAAGGGCCGCCTTTTCCAGCTGTTCCGCAGTTGTTTTTTCTTCAGATTTAAGTTTCTCCAACTCCCGGTCCAACCCGGCCAGGTTTTCCGTCGCCTGACGGGCCGTTTCCCATAAGGCACGGGCCTTTTGCGCTGCGGTATGTAAAATTTCGCCGTCAATACCGGACTTGTCGTTTAATTCCTCCTCCAGACCGGTAATTTTTCCGCTTAGCTGCAGCCTCTGGTTCTCCACCTGGTTAAACTGTCTAAGCTTCTGATCGCGACCCGCCTCGAGACCATTTAAATACTTTTGGCTTTCTTTGATCTGCTCCTCCGAAGGCAACTCAGCATCGCTGTACGCAGGATTGGGGTGTTCCAGCGAACCGCAAACCGGACAGGGTTCAGCCGTCACAAGTTTGCCGGCCAAAATTGCCGCCTGCCCTCTGTGCCAGGCGTCCTGCAGCAGTGTTAAATCCGCTTTGGCTTGCTGGTACTGCTGTTCCGCTGTTTGATAAGCAGCCCGGCAACGCCGGTGTTCTTTTTCCACCTGTGCCAATTCCGACCGTAGTGTTTCAAGGGTCTGTCTTTTTTCGCTGACCCGCCAGGCCTCTTTGTACGACATCTCCAGCACTTCCAACTGGTTGGCCATGGCCGCCGCCGTTTCCCGGTCCTTTCTTTTTTCATCAATATTTTGACTGACTTTATCCAGAGCTTTACGCAGTTCGTTATGGCCGGCTTCAAGAACCGAAAGATTTTTTTCGGCCTCGCCGACTGCCAGGCGGGCTGTCTCCATGGCGGCCACCCTGTGTTCAAGCTCCTCCAACCCGGCCAACTCCAGCCGCACGGACTCCCGGGCCGGGTCTCTTTTCTTTTCGGCTTCCAAAATCCGTTCCCGGTTTTCCTGCAGGGCAAAGGCCTGCTCCTGCTCCCCGGCTTTCTGCAGATAATTATCTTTAGCTCGCTGAACGTCACTGTGCCGGGAGGCAAGGGCGTTTTCAGCCGGCACGATGTTTAAAGCCAGCCTGGCGCGGGACAGTTCCAGCCTTTTTTCCTCAATACCGGCGGCCTTTGTCTCCAGTTCTGCCAGCGCTTTGGACGCACTTTGCTGTTCTACAATCAACTCCCGGACCCGGTTCCCCTCGGCGTAACGATCCCGGGCCTCCCTTAACGCGCCGGTGGCGGCGGTAATTCGTTCCGCCAGTTCCTTCAAAAGCTCTTTATGCTGCTCATTCCGCTGCTCCAGGGCATCCAGGCCGACCGCGTCTGATTCCTGCAGCAGCCATTCTCTGCGCCCCGCCAGCTCTTCAATCCGGTTTTTCAAGGTTTTAGCCGCGTCCTTCAAAAACAATTCAATGCGATGGTACAGTCCGGTATGAAAAAGCGTCTCCAGGATTTGCTGCCGCTCGGCGGAATTGGCCGTTAACAGCCGGCGAAAATCACCCTGGGGCAGCATCACCACCTGGCGGAATTGTTCACTTTTAAACCCCAGTAAACTCTCCACCGCCTCGTTCACCCTGATTGTCCCGGCGGCCAGCACAGTTCCTTCTTCATTTGCATCCGCTATCCCGGTGCGTTTCCAGAGGGTGGCGTTGCCCGGCATGACAGTGGTTCCCGCACCTCTTTTTTTGGGCCTTTCCTGCTCCGGGTTACGCCTGATCCGGTAAACTTGCGCGCCAATGGAAAAGTCAAACTCCACCTCGGTGGCCACCGCCGGTTCCGCATGGTCGCTGCGCATCTGCCTGCCGTCCCGCTGGGCGCCGCTGGTATCACCATAAAGGGCATAACACATGGCGTCAAGAATGGCTGTTTTACCCGCCCCGGTGGGCCCATGGATAAGAAAGAAATTCCGTTTTCCCAATTGGGTAAAGTCCAGCACTTGGGTGCCGGCGTAAGGACCGAAGGCGGTCATGGATAATTTTACCGGCCTCATAGCTGGACCTCCCGTTCCTGCCGGTAAAGGCTTTCCAATGTCGCGGCGAATGTCTGCTTTAGATCGTCCCCCAGAGGCTCGCCGGTAACCTGCTCAAAAAAAGAGGCGAACAGGTCGGCTTCGCTTACCCGGCGGTGATCCCCCCCGGGGCCGCGCAGCTCACCGGCACCGGCCAGGCAGGGGCGCTCGATGTGCAGTACGTTGGGGTACACGGAACGCAATTTACCAATGGCATCAAGTATTGCCCCGGTATCGTTCAGCGTGACCATCAAATAATCGTTCCGGTTTGGGTTTTCACCGGCCGCAGCCATCAGTTCGTGCAGATAACCGGTCAGGCAGCGAACATCCCGCCGGGGTGTCAGCGCCACTTCCTCAATCTGAATTTCACCGGCGGCGCCCATTTCCACCAGGGCCACCGATTTACGGCCGGCGGATTCGGAAAAAGAGTATTTCAGCAGGGAGCCGGCATATCGGATATTGTCGCTCCCGGCTCGCTGCGGGCTGTGCAGGTGGCCCAGGGCGGTATAATGAAATTTTTCAAAACACGAGCCGTCCACGGCGCCGGTTCCACCCACGGACAGCGGCCGTTCCGACTCGCTCTCCTCGCCGCCCGCCACAAAGGCATGGGCCACTGCCACCGTCCTCACACCGGGCGGAACCTGCGCCAGCAGGCGGCCGGTCAGCAATCGCGCCGCCCCGTCGTGATTAAGCGTATTCGTAACGGACAGTATTTCCCGCACCACCGGCGGTTCGGCATAAGGGACCGGGCAAAAATATACCGGACCGTACGCATCGTTCAATATAACCGGCACCGGGCTGCTTTCAATCCGGCTGATCACGTGCAGGCCCTGACGCGCCAGCAGGCGGGTGCCAAAACTAAGGCGTTCGGGGCTGTCGTGATTGCCGGCGATCATGATTACCGGCACCCGGCAGTCCAGCAAAACCCGGGTTAAAGTTTCGTCCAGCAGTTTGACGGCCTCAACGGGAGGCACTGCCCGGTCATACACGTCTCCGGCGATTACGACAACGTCTGCTTTAACGTCCCGGACCAGTGCGATAAACTGCTCCAGGACATGGGCCTGGTCGTCAATCAGTTGAACACCGTGAAAAATCCTGCCCAAGTGCCAGTCGGAAGTATGTAATAAGCGCATGGCCGTCAGCCATCCTTCCATACAAATCGGTTATTTTAAATCCATATTGGCGGGCGCTGGTTAATTATCCTTTAAAGAGATAAACAAAAACGCAAACTTTGCTGAAACAACCGCTGAAACATGTGGTACACTGTTGTAATATGGCACAATTTCAGTTCATAAGAGGTTCGGGGCATATCGCCGGCACGCAAAAACAGAGAGGTTGGATGCAGATGGAAGAGCATAAAGGAATAGCCAGACCGGTTGTAGCCATAGCCGGAGCCACGGGATTCGTGGGCCGGGCCTTGATACGTGAATTGCAATCCTGGTATAAGATTGTCGCCCTAACCCGGCTGCCGGTTAAGGAAAACCATAACCATTCATGGACCGATGATACGGGAATCGAATGGCGCCAGTGCGATCTTTTTTCACTGATTGACGCGGAAAGAGCCCTTGAAGGAGTAAATTATGCTTTCTATTTAGTACATTCCATGATGCCATCCGCCCGGTTGACCCAGGGCAAATTCCAGGACATGGACCTGATTCTGGCGGACAATTTTGCCCGGGCCGCCGCCAGGGCGGGGATCAAACAGATTATTTACCTGGGCGGGCTGGTACCCGACACGCCAAACCTCTCTTTACACCTGCGCAGCCGTTTGGAGGTTGAGGAAACCCTTGGCTCCCACGGTGTGCCGGTCACCGCTCTGCGCGCCGGTTTGGTCATCGGCACCAACGGGTCCACCTTCCGCATTCTGGTTCGCCTGGCGGAGAAATACAGGTTCATGATTTTTCCGCGCTGGATGATGTCTCTCACTCACCCCATCGCCCTGCCGGATATAATCAATATTCTGCACTACTGTATGGGGAATCCCAAAACATTTAACGAAAGCTTTGACGTTGGCGGTCCCGACGTCATGACCTACAAGGATTTAATTCTCAATGTCGCCCGGGTGATGAACCGTAAGTGTTATATAACGGACATCCCGTATTTTCCATCCTGGTTGGCCGGCATGCTGCTGAGCGCTCTGGCCGGTTCCCCCCTGCCCCTGGTCAAGCCGCTGGTGGAAAGCCTAAAGCACCCGATGGTGGCAAAAAATCTGCGTCTGCAGGAGGAAATGAAACTGCCCGGTATGCGTTTTGCCGACGCGGTCAAACTGGCGATATCGGGAAAAGAACCCCGGAGCAAAATAAAACCGCCCGTAACGGCGGAAAGCAGCACCAATAAGGTGGTCAGCGTACGTTCGGTGCAGCGGCTGACCTTGCCCCCGGGAAAGGACGCCGACTGGGTGGCTCTGTATTACTCCCGCTGGATCCCCAAACTTTTTCCGGCTGCCATAGTAAGAGTTAAAGTGGATCAATTCGGCTGTTACTTCTATGTCCGTTTTTTGCGCCGCTCTCTTTTAGATCTGACATTCTCCCACGCCCGCAGTTCCAAGGACCGGCCTCTGTATTACATCACAGGCGGATTGCTGGCCAGGCTGAACCAACTGCCGCACCGCGGGCGGTTGGAATTCCGTGAAGTTTTAAATAACCGGTACGTATTGGTAGCCATTCACGACTACGTGCCTACCATACCCTGGTATATTTATAACGTGTCCCAGGCACTGCTGCATATCTGGGTCATGGGTAAATACAGAAAATATTTGGAGCAGTTGGCCGAAAGCACAAATAATAACGGTTCAACGGACCAAACTTCAAATTAATTAAGTTGTTTTGCCGCTATCGATCATCTAAGCCCTTTAACCTGAGTGTCAGGTTAAAGGGCTTAGTTTTATTGGGAACCTGTTCAAAGAGCCCGTTTCGGTCTTCCCCTTGCAACTTTTCCTTTAATTCCATAAATCTAATATCATCATTTTCAATATTAGACCGGTCTATATTTACCAGCATCCCTACGTATTTATCCTTTAAGTCGATACCTCGTTGGGCCGCCCTTTGTATTATCGCCTCTTCGTTATTATAATTACCGTTTAAAAGGTCTTCCATAAATTCTACGATTAACCTGTCTTCAATTGCTTTAATTGCGTTGTGTTTTGATACTTCCAGTGCTAAAGCTGTAGCCGCATGCGTTAAACGGCCCTTTTAACTTTAGTGTCAGGTTAAAAGGGCTTTTCTTTTCTTGTTATTACTAATTTTTCATTAATATGGTAACACAGGTGGCGGCATATACATATACTGATAATAAAATTTGATGGAGATGGTGACATTGCGCAAAAAGGCCGATCAAAGCTCAGATCAAAATCAAGCCAAGTTTATTGGCCCGATTTTAAATCCGGGGCAAAGTTATTATCCCGGCACGACTTACCCGGAAATGGAACTGGCCCGGGCTTACGTCCCCATTCAAAGAATGAATCAGTTGTATACTCCGGTCCAGGCCCTGGAAACAGGCACTCTTTTCCCCGAATTATACCGTCCCTACCCTTATTAAACGGAGGTGATTTTTATGGATACCCGAAACCAAGTTATGATGCTCAGACAGATACAGCAATTGTCATTCGTGGCGGTGGAACTGCAATTATACCTTGATACCCATCCGGAAGATCAACAGGCACTGGCCTTATTCAATTCCAACCATACTGAATTGATACAGGCGGTGCGTAAATACGAGCAGGCATACGGTCCAATGCTTAGCTACGGTTATTCTCCGAATATGCAACAATGCTGGAGCTGGGTGGATAGTCCGTGGCCCTGGGAGATTAAGTACTAAGATCAGACAGTGATAAAATTATTAATGAAAGGATTTTGAATATGTGGGTTTATGAAAAAAAATTACAAATTCCCGTGCGGGTTTCAGCGCCCGATCCCCGGATGGCCAAGTACGTGATCACCCAGTACGGCGGGCCGGAGGGTGAACTTTCCGCATCCTTGCGCTATCTGAATATGCGTTATACCATGCCTACAGGCAGGGCCAAGGGTGTTTTGACGGATATAGGCACCGAGGAGCTGGCCCATATGGAAATTGTGGCAACGCTGGTTTATAAACTGATTGAAGGAGCACCTATGGAAGCCATCAAGGCCGCCGACCTGGGCAGCCACTATGCCGATCATGGTCGTTCCCTGTACTGGGAAAACGCCGCCGGCGTACCCTGGGTGGCAGCTTACGTTTCAGCCACCGACGACCCCGTCGCCGACTTGCATGAAAACATGGCGGCGGAACAAAAAGCCCGGGCGGTTTATGAAAACCTGATTCACCTGACGGATGATCCCCAGGTCAAGGATGTGCTGCGCTGGCTGAGGGAAAGGGAAGTGGTGCATTTTCAAAGATTCGGCGAAACACTGATGTACGTCGAAGATTTCATGCAGCAGAAAAAAGTCTTTTAGCGAGTGTTCGAAAAGGAGCACGATAGATCCTCATGATAGATCCTAAGGAAAGGGGACACCCCTCTCCTTTAGGGTCGTAACTTTGAAACCGCTTTACCGGAGTCCCGGCTGGAACAACACAGGCTGGAACAACACTGCTTGTATTTTTAGCTAATTTTGGTTACAATGTTAGGGTACATCAGCCGAATCGGGGGACATAATTTGAAACGAGTGGTTAGCGTCAGTCTGGGTTCTTCCAAGCGGAATCACCGGGTGCAGGTCAAGCTGCTGGGTGAAGAATTTGAGATCAGCCGCGAGGGAGTTGACGGCGACTTCGGCAAGGCACTGGCCAAACTCAGGGAATTGGACGGCCAGGTGGATGCCATAGGCCTGGGGGGCATTGACGTATACGTTTTTTCCGCCGGTAAAAGGTATGCCTTCAAAGACGGGCTGCGCTTAAAGGAAGCCGTTAAAACTACCCCGGTGGTTGACGGCAGCGGGCTCAAAAATACGCTGGAGCGGGAAACAGTCCATTACCTGTTAAGGGAAACCGGTTATATAAAAGAGGGTACCAAAGTGCTGATGGTCAGCGGAGTGGACCGGTTCGGCATGGCCGAGGCCTTTGTCAACGCCGGCTGTGACGTAACATTTGGCGATCTTATTTTTACTATCGGCATCCCTTATCCGGTCAAAAGCCTGTCCAAGCTGGAGAGTCTGGCCAGAAAACTGCTTCCCGTTATGACCAAGCTGCCCTTTCACATGCTTTATCCCACGGGAAAGAAACAGGATTCCCGGGACGATAAAAAAGCCAGAAAGTATGCCGCTTATTACGAAGAAGCCGAGATCATCGCCGGCGATTTCCATTTCATCAAGCGTTACCTGCCTGACCGGTTAAACGGTCAGACCATTATCACCAACACAACCACGGCAAAAGATCTTCAGCTGCTTAGTGAGAAAGGCATTGCCAGGCTGGTTACCACCACCCCGGAATTCGAGGGGCGTTCCTTCGGCACCAACGTGATGGAAGGCGTGCTGGTGACACTGTTGGACAAGCCTGCGGACGAGATTACAACTCAAGATTATCTGGATGTCATCACGCGGCTGGACCTGAAACCGCGCATAATTGAAATAGAAAGTTAATGCTGGATTACAACCCCAGCAGTTGGTATACCTCGCTATCCACGCTGTTATCCTCTCGCAGTTCCTTGTCCTTTCTCAGCTGCATCACGGCCTGAGCCACACCGTAGCCCATGATGCCGTCAATGGGCCCGTTATAATAACCAAGCCTGTGCAGCCTGATCTGTACTTCCATCACATCTCCTCCCACGGCGCCCGCTTTCAAAAATCGATATTGCCGTGCCTGATAGTTAAAAAGATTGCCCAGCAAAACCACCCTGGTGCCGGGTTTCACCCAGGGGTAAATCTCTTCCACGTCGCGGTTATTCATTCTGACACACCCATGGCTGGCATAACTGCCTATGGAACCGGGTCTGTTGGTTCCGTGAATGCCGTAAGACCCCCAGGCCACATTAAGTCCCATCCAGCGGGTACCGAAGTCCGCCCCATCATGCAGTGATCGGCGCAACACCTTAAAATTTCCAACCGGTGACGGTGTTTGGTATCTTCCCACCGCCACCGGATACTGTTTAAAAGGTTCACCGTCCGAAAGCACGGTCAGTTTACGACGCTCGGTATCCACCACAATGCTCACTGCGCCTTTCGGACCGGGAATACCGCTATTGTCGGTTACCAGGCAGTATTCCTGATCCAATACCTGCCACGTGGCATTGCCAACAATTCCGTCCGGTTCGAGACCTGTTTCTTTTTGGAATTTCTTTACCGACTTCACGGTCTGGGGATCATAAATGCCATTAACCGGACCATGATAGTAACCTACCTTTTTTAACATCTTCTGCAGTTGTTCAACACTGCGCCCCCGAACCGCCTGTTCAGAAGGCGCCAACACCCGGTATTCCTCTTCGGCTATACGGCAAAACGGACAGCCGGTGTCTGCCCCGGCCTCCAAGGGCAATAAAAAACAGGCACATAAAATAATAGCCGCTGCCCCGATAAAACTTGTTTTTATGCTCATTTACTTACCCCCGGAATGATATATGATTTATTTTTTCCGCGCCAATGATATATATGCCGCCTTTTTTTAGTCATAATCCGCCTTGTCCGGCCATACACATAGAAAAAAGGACAACCCTGCCAAGGAGGAGAACCGAAATGAAGTCAGCGGTTAAATTTTTTCTTTATCTGGGTCTAATTAGTTTAATCCTTTACACCGGCGGTTGTTTTGACAGACCGGATGAAAAAGCAAACGACGCGGCGGCGGAAATAATAACCCTTGAAAGAAGCGAAACGCCCCTCGCAGCAGAGAAGACCCTGCCCACGGTAACGGATTTTGTGGACAAGACCACGGTAGTTATTTATTTTGCCAATCAAGACGGCCAACTGGTGGCCGAGCAGAGAGACATCCCCAGGGTTGTCGGCATAGCCAGGGAGACTATCCGCGAATTAATTCTCGGCCCCAAAAATGAAATGCTTAATCCCACCATCCCCGCGGGTACTAAACTGCTGGATATTGATGTCAGCGACGGTTTATGCACCGTTGATTTCAGCAAGGAGTTGATTACCGGACACAGCGGGGGCTCCGGGTCGGAATATCTGACTGTATACTCAATTGTTAACACGCTCACCCAGTTTGGCACCATAGAAGAAGTACAGCTTAGAGTGGAGGGCAAAATAGTGGACACAATAGCCGGGCATGTGGGTGTAGGTACTCCGCTGGAACGGGACGACGAAATAATCAGCACCATGAATTAGGGGTCAGGAGCCAGAAGTCAGTAGTCAGAATGTGATAAAACTGCATTCTCCAATTCTGAATTCTGACTCCTGACTCCTGAATACTTAGAGAAGCCCGGCGTTGCCGGGCTTCTCTAATGCCACTGGTTCTGGTGAAATTCAAATTGAGCCTGATGACCTGGAATATAAGCCGGGATTTTACCCTCGTCCACATCAACGGGAATAATCCGTTCTTCCCGTATGGAACGTAATATATCCAGTATGGTTTTTACATCCCCGTATTCAATCTCCGGAGTAACCGAAATAACTTCCTTTCCTGTCATGGCGTGATACAGATTCAAAAGCTCATTGTAGAACCCCCGCTGCGGTCGGTAAGAGACCTGTTCGCTGTTCCCGTCGTTATAAGCCACGTTAATGGTCCCGCAATCCCGTTCTTCCAGGAAAATCATGCCGTGGGTGCCGAAGATACGCAATCCCACCAGGGGACGCTGCGCCTCTCTGCCGGCACAATAAAAAGCAAACTGACCGGTAACTCCGCTCTTGAAACGCATGTTCACATTGATTACGGCATAGGGTGAAAAATCATCATCCTGAGGTACCCCGAAGGCCTGCAGCTTGTCTATGGGGCCAAAAACATGCCGCAGCGCGGCGATATCGTGCACCGCAATGTCCAGTATGGCGCCGCCGCTGAACACCGGATGCCGGCGCCATTCGGTGCTGGAAAACTTATTTTTATGCATATCCCCGGGAAAGAACGCCACTCTGTTTTGTATGAAATAAACCGGTTCGCCCACTTTTTTTTGGTGTACCAGGCCGTAAATTTTTTCAATCTCCTCGCTGTAACGGTAGTTTTCCGCTATCATTACCGGAATTCCGTACCGGCGGGGCAGCTCGGCAAAGTCCCTGGCCTGGTCGTAAGTGGAAGCCATCGGTTTTTCACAAACAATAGCTTTTCCCGCCCGGTGTGCAATGGCTTTGGCAACATCCTCACTGACCCGGTAATTGTGCTCAATGGGCACCATGATGTCAAACAGATTAATGTCTTCCCGCCAGAGCATGGGCCGGTAATCGGTATAAATATTATCACCGCCGAGTCCCAGCACCGCCGCCCACCTTCTGGTCTTTTCCATGTCCGGATCGCATATGGCCGCTATCTCGAATTTGTCCGCCAGTTCCTGATAAGCGGGATAATGCAGTCTTTCAAAAGCCATTCCGGTTCCGATAATCCCCACCTTTAGTCTTTCCAAGGCGCAATCCCTCCCACTATGTTGAATAGCAATATTATGCGGCCAACAGCGTTAATCTATCCAGAAAGTTTCCTGTCCAGGGAACTTTTTGTTGTCGAAGTGCGTCAACATTATTGTGCTTAAAAATATATGATCTGGGACGTTTTGCATCATCGCCGGCAGGCTTTTTTATACATACTGTCGAATAACGTAAAAAGTATGAATTTTTCTGGGAAAAGAGGGAAATATGGCCATGGCATTAAAACTTAATTTAAAACAAAAATTGAAAGTCGGTCTCTTGGCATCCCTTATATATACAGCCGGTTGTGTCGGTTTTGCCACAACCGCTTTTTCCGCCACCGATATAATCGTTAAAGGCAGCGCAGTCAACCTGCGCAGCGCCCCCGGCACTTCCAACAGTATTGTTACAACGGTCCAAAAAGGCCAGCGCTTTCAGGTTTTGGAAACCCGGGGCGACTGGTATAAAATAACCTTGGGTAATCAGACAGGCTGGATCGCCGGATGGCTGGTGGAAACCGTAAACACTGACGGCGCACAGCCTCAGCAGCAAAACAGCACCACCAAAATTAAACAGGCCACCATCACGGGCTCCGCCGTAAACGTACGGTCCGGCCCGGGCAGCTCTTACAGTTTGGTCACCACGGTCAACAAAGACGCCAAGTTCAATATCGCCGGGGTCAGCGGGCAATGGTTAAAAATTAATTTGCCCAACGGCAAGCAAGGCTGGATTGCCGGATGGCTGGCAGCGGTAAACGAAGTAGCCGTGCCCCAATCCACACCTGTAGCCAACCCGCCGGCAACCAATCCGGCGCCCTCGGGCGGCACAACGCCGGTGCAGCAACCTCAGGCAGCGGCGCAAAAAATCAAGCAAGCCACCATCACGGGCTCCGCCGTAAACGTGCGGTCCGGCCCGGGCAGCTCTTACAGTTTGGTCACCACGGTCAACAAAGGCGCCAAGTTCAATATCGCCGGGGTCAGCGGGCAGTGGTTAAAGATTGATTTACCCAACGGCAAACTGGGCTGGGTGGCCGGATGGCTGGTAACGGTAAATGAAATAGCCGTGCCAAATCCCGATCCCGTCGCCAACCCGCCGGCAGCCGGTAACCCGGCCGCACCGCCCGACAACAGCAGTAGTACGGTGGCGGTGGTAAACGGCAATGAAGTTAATATCAGGCTCGGACCGGGAACAGGACACAACGTTATTACTCAAGTCAGCCGCGGCCAGCGGGTGGACGTGCTGGAGCGCAGCGGTGATTGGGCCAAAGTGCAGTTAGACGGCGGTGTTATTGGTTGGGTATCCGGTTTGTTTCTAAACATAGAAACAGCCGAAGCATCCCCGTCGCCAGGAGACCCGCCGGTACAAACCCCGGATACCGACCTGACGGGAGAGGCAGGCCAGCCCGTCGAGCCGGTGGTGTTGGAGCAGATTGAAATTAATGAACAGGATGGTCATACCTACATAGAGCTGACAGCCCAGGGTCCGCTCAGCTACGACATGTTTATGCTTACCGGCCCCGAAAGGCTGGTTCTGGATCTCAAAAATGTAAACCCGACGGACCTGCCTGAAAAAATCGACATTGATTCGGAGGCGGTGTCACAGCTAAGAACAGGTTGGCTGACCGAGGAACCTCCGGTAATGCGCCTGGTGTTCGACCTCAAGGGGACCGTGGCCAACCTGGACAAGCTGTCCGACGACCGGACCAAGCTTAACCTGGATATTTTCATACTCGAGCCGGGCAGTTTCCTGAACGGGCGTGTGATAGCCCTGGATGCCGGGCATGGTGGAAGCGACCCCGGGGCCATAGGCCCAACCGGGTTAATGGAAAAGGATGTCACTCTGGATATAGCGTTAAGGCTGCAAAAAATATTGACCGAACACGGCGCCAAAGTGATCATGACCAGGTCCGACGACAGTTTTGTGGACCTCTACGAGCGTACGGCCATTGCCGAGCGTAACGGAGCCGAGGTATTTTTAAGTATCCATATTAACGCCAGCACCAACCGCAATACAAACGGCACCAGCACATACTATCGCCGGGACACGGGCGATTTGGCCCCGGGAGTTGACCAAGCCGACAACCGCAGATTAGCCTCGCTGGTGCAGTCAGAACTGATGCGCACCTTGGGCCGGCGCAGCCTGGGGGTACTGCAAGCCAATTTCGTGGTGCTGCGCACATCTCCGGTGCCGGCGGCACTGGCCGAAGTGGCTTTCGTATCGAATTATGAGGAAGAGCAGATGCTGCGCCAGGACACGGTGCGCCAGAAGGTAGCCGAATCCTTGGCCCAATCGCTGAACAGCTATTTTTCGCCAGCCAACTAGAAAAATGATTATTACCGGACCGGCCTGCGGGCCGGTTTTTCATGTTTTTGACTCGATTTTTGCCGGCAAAAAGTATTACAATAAGTAATGTGGTACAATAAACCAAAATGCGAACTGCCGGCCCGGAAGAAGGCATTTGGCAAGAGTGTTGAAGCCGTCTCCCGGGGGAAAGAATATAAACTGCAGATTAAATTTGCATTTGATCAGTAAAAGCGGGAGGTAGCAATGGACAGATTAAACGGTAGAGAAAGTAACCAGATGCGTCCGGTAACAATTACTCGCGGCATTAACAAGCATGCGGAAGGTTCGGTCCTGATCGAGGTCGGTGACACCAGGGTCATCTGTACCGCCTCGGTGGAGGAACGTCTGCCTGTCTGGTGCAAAAATGAATCCAAGGGCTGGGTTACCGCGGAATACAGTATGCTGCCCCGAAGCACCGGTCACCGCACAACCAGAGACCGCACCAGGCCCAACAGCCGCAGTTTGGAAATACAACGGCTTATCGGACGTTCCCTGCGGTCTGTAACCAATTTGCGGGAATTGGGGGAGCACACCATCACCCTTGATTGTGATGTAATTCAGGCTGACGGCGGCACCCGTACTGCTTCAATAACCGGCGCCTTCGTGGCCATGGCGGAAGCAATGCAATGGATGGTGAATCATGGCAAGATTCCGCGCATCCCCATTTCGGACTTCATCGCCGCCACCAGCGTGGGACGGCTCGGGGGACAAATAATCCTGGACCTGTGTTACGAAGAGGACTCGGCAGCCGATGTGGATATGAACATTGTGATGACCGGTAGCGGGAGGTTTGTAGAAATACAAGGCAGCGGGGAAGAGTCAACTTTCAGCCGGGAGGATGCGGATAAAATGCTGGATTTGGCCAGGGAAGGCATCGCCTGGCTTGTACAATACCAAAAACAAATACTGGGTCCGCTAGCGGAAGCCATTGGGAGGCGGCAATAGTGAGACTGGTTTTGGCTACCCGCAATAAAGGCAAAGTGAAAGAGCTGCAGGAATTACTGGCCGGCGCGGGAGTGGAAGTTGTTTCACTGGCAGATTTTCCGGACGTACCCGAAGTGGTGGAAGACGGCGATACCTTCCAGGCCAACGCTGTCAAAAAGGCACGCGAAGTGGCCGAAGCAGTGGGAGAGCTGACTCTATCCGACGACTCCGGCCTTGAAGTGGACTGTCTGGACGGAGCACCGGGCGTAATATCCGCCCGGTTTGCCGGCGCACAGCATGATGACGAAGCCAATAACCGCAAACTGTTGGAGTTGATGTCCGGAGTGCCGTGGGAAAAACGTACCGGCCGGTTTCGGTGCGTGGTGGCCATAGCAGTTCCCGGCGGTAAAACAGAAACGGTTGAAGGGACTTGTGAAGGGATTATTACCAGCGAACCCAGGGGCACCCAGGGTTTTGGTTACGATCCGCTGTTTTTCGTCCCCGAATATAAAAGGACGTTTGCAGAATTGAACGCCGCAGAAAAAAACCTGATCAGTCACCGGGGCAAAGCATTGCAAAAAGCTTTAACCGTGTTAAAAAGAACGATTGCCCGCTAATTCGCCTTTCTTGTATAATGGATACAATCCGAACCGAATAATATGGAGTGATACCATTTGCGGGTTGGCGTTTTAAGCGACACTCACGGAGTTTTGGATAAAGCTGCCCGGGCTGTGCGGCAAATGGGACGTATCGAAGCGTTGATTCACGCCGGTGACTTCTATGTTGACGCTTTATTTTTAAAATCCGAACTCAAGGTGCCGGTTTACGCAGTAGCTGGCAACTGTGATTATCCATCGGGCGGACCGGAAGAATTAACCATTACTTTGGAAGGCCACAAGATACTCATTTCCCACGGTCACTTATACCGGGTCAAACACGGACTGCAAAGTTTATTTTACCAGGCCCTGGAAATGGAGGTCGAAGCGGTGATCTTCGGACATACTCACGTTCCGTTAAACCTGCTGGAAAACGACACCTTGTTTTTCAACCCCGGCAGCACAATCAGACCCCAACCGGGCCATACCGCCGGGTACGGGATACTCAACATAGACGAACAAGGTATCAGGGGAACACTCTTTTCTTTGTAATTGGTGGTTAATATAATAGCAGTATAAAATGCCTGTTAAAACTGAAATTGCTTTTTGACTCGGAACGTATTTTTTTGTATAATAATCATTGGCGCTTGATTTAATTCCATATTCGTTATCGGGCGGGTGTAGCTCAATGGTAGAGCCCTGGCCTTCCAAGCCAGTCGCGTGGGTTCGATTCCCATCACCCGCTCCAATTTTATCTCCCGGTAGCTCAGCTGGATAGAGCAACGGACTTCTAATCCGTGGGTCGGGGGTTCGAATCCCTCCCGGGAGGCCAAAGAAAGTTAGGCCCCGCAAGCGCTGCGGGGTTTTCGCTTTTCCAGCGAAATTCGCTGGAGGCCAAAAGTGGGCCAATCCCATTTCCCCGCCACAGATCACCTGCTTTAAGGCGTTCCTCAGCCTGGTGAACTTTATATTGCCTGAGCAGGGCCATCACCGTAGGTGACACCGCCAATACATTCTCGGACGTCTCTGTTTTGGGGCTTTTGGTGAATGTGCCTTTGCCGGGCAGGTACTGGCTGGCCTGTCTGATCTTAACGGCGTCATTCACAAAATCTATATCATCCCAATCAAAGCCCATTAACTCCCCTTCACGAACACCGGTATCGAGTGTAAGCGCAACAGCCACCTGATATTTTAACGGTTCATTCTCCAGGGCCGTCAGCATCACCGCTGTCTGTTCTTCATCATAGCAAGCGGCTTGCTTCTTGGGCACCTTCGGCGGCTTAACCCGGGCGGCCGGATTGGAGCGGATAACCTGCCATTCAACGGCGTCCTGGAGGATGGAGGATATAACCCGGTGATGATGCCGAATATTATTGGGCGATAATCCCCCTGGTTTTCCGTCTTTCCTTATCCCATCTTCCTGCAGGTTGGCATAAAACTCCAGCAGATGGGTGGCTAGCAACCCGGGGAACCTTGAAGCCCCGGTTTAGGTGAGGCACACGAGCCGTTCCTCAGTTTTCAGTATTCCCACTTAAAAAGGAGTGTTAACTTTCAAGTAAATAATATATTCTCATTTGGTAATTGTGACACTCCGCCATGGGCTGAAGCCCAGCGACTTCTTTGTGCATCCGTGCGTAGTCGCTGCTCGTAGTATTTGAGGCGTGGCCGCTACCACATTGAGAACGTAGTGGGCGACGGATACCTCGGGCGGTGCCAGGCCCGGCCTAATCCCCGGTTTGGATTTAATGCTCATGGGGGACCAGACCACCCTTACATTTCAGCAAAGGCTTTGGTCGTTTGGGTTATGCTGCATATCTTAAAAAGAACTTTTTGGCTATGTTACTTATAGCGTTCAAATCGGCATTACCGCTCAGGGAAGCGATATTCTATTGTTTGCTTGATGGTTTTGGTAGGTTTTGAGGACATGATCGCAGCCCCCTTTCAGACTTGATGCAACACTTATATCATAACATTTACCAATCTATCAAACAAGCGTTCTAAGGCTAAAGCCACAGGTAAACCCGCCTTTTTACTCGGGCTAAAGCCCGATAACTTACGGCGGGTTCTAAAGTCTGTCATAAGTTAATGTTTTATGCCAAGGCGGAGGCAAAAAAGCGAGATATTAAGATTATATATCTTAAACGGGGCAAGTCTGAATTGGAAATAACAGAACTCCCCAAACTTTTATGATATAATTATAACCAGAAAGGGATTGATGCCTTTGGCGGAATATGACCTGATTATAAAGGCCCTGGCCGGACGATACGGTCAACAAATTGCAGCCTTCGTCAGAGGTACTAAAGTGTCGGTAGAGTCCATCCAGGATGCCGACAAAGAAGCGGTGGCCGTACAGCGCAGCTCCGATGTGCTATATAAAATCCATGAAGATGGATATGAATACATAATGCTGGTGGAATTTCAGGCCCGCCCGGATAAAGACATGCCCAGGCGCCTGCTGGAATACATGGCCATGCACCATCGGCGTCACCAAAAGCCCATTTACCCGGTAGTGATTAACCTTACCGGCAGTGATAGGCCGCAGGGTGGCCGTTATACCGTAGAATATCTGGAATTAACGGTGTTGGATTTTAATTACCGGCAGTTTAACTTACAGGACATGCCCGGGCGGAACTTTTTATACAAAGGACCTGTGGAGTTGTTGCCCTTGGCTCCATTAATGAAGCAGGAAGACCCACCGGAAACAGTCCTGGAAAAATGCGCCCGGCGGTTTGATGAAGAAATTGAATCTGATAATGACAGGGATATTTTGTACGTTGCATTGGCTGCTTTATCTTCATTGAGGTTTTCTAAAGAATTAATTCTAAAGGTTCTGGAGGTGATTAAATTGGAGAACCTTCCGCTGTTTGACGGTATCCGGGAAGAATGGAAAGCTAAATATCTTGGCGAAGGTATTGGCGAAGGTATTATTGAATCAATAATAGAAACCCTTGAAGAAAACACTGGCCAAAGACCGATCTGGATAAAAGAAAGCCTATCTGCGATAAATGACAAGGATTTACTGAAGAAAATCCTTCGCCGAGCGGTTAAATCCAAGACCATAAAGGAATTTGAATTAGCCTTAAAAGAGCTGATGCCCAACTAAATTAAGGGTTTAAGTAAAGCCTCCGGGGTAGCCCCGGGGGTTTTGCATTTTCTGTAATTTGAACCGCCGTTAAGATGATAGATGATAGATGATAGATGATAGGAATTTGTTTTTTCCATCTCAGCAATAACACAGTATATTACTGCCTGTCAAACATAAAATTGTAACCGATTTATGCATAATTTAAGGATAATATTCCCAAAAACTGTTGCTGCATGGAGCCATTGCACTTGGGGCATAGCAACGGGTCGGTGTGGTACCCGTTGATAAAGAAGCCGTAGCGTAGCCGTGCAACGCACTTCTGATGCGTTAGTTAAGATACGCGAGAACGGTTACGAGTATTTAATGCTGGTGGAATTTCAAGCCAGGCCGGATCGAAAGATGGCCGGGCGGCTTTTAGAGTACACCGCCATGCGCCACCGCCGACACGAAAAGCCGGTATACCCGGTAATAATTAACCTGACCGGCAAAGGCCGGCAGGCCGAGCGATACACAATGGATTGTTTGGAATTGACAGTGGTTGACTTTAACTATCGCATGATCAACCTGGAGGACATAACCGGCAGGGATTTTCTTTACCGGGGGCCGGTGGGTCTTTTACCGCTGGTGCCGCTAATGCGGCAGGACGATCCGCCTGAACAGGTTCTGGAAAAATGTGCGGTGCGGCTGGAAAGTGAAGTCGCGGCGCAAGACGAGAGAGCAACCCTTTACGTAGCCCTTGCCGCGCTGTCGTCTTTGAAGTTCTCAAAGGAGCTAATTCTAAAAGCCCTGGAGGTGAGTAAATTGGAAAACCTTCCGCTATTCGATGGTATCCGCGAACAATGGGAAGCCAGGGGTGAAGCCAGAGGTGAAGTTAAGGGCAGATTGGATACGCTTTTTGATATGTTAGAGGCCAAATTTGGTAAGGTGCCGGATGATTTACGCAGCTAATTGTCGGAGCTTAAAGATGTGACGGCTATTAAAGATTCGTAAAGTTGTAAATGCTGAAACAATTGAAGAGTTCTCCAGGTCACTAAAAAACTAACAGTAAAAAGTTTAGAACAATTTACAGCTGCTGTTGATGAAGCGCTGAAAGAAACTAACCCCGCCGTTATCCGGCAGGGTTTTTTCTTTAGATGTGGCAGTGATTTTTCTTTTTCAATATCACAGAGATTTTTACTAAACACCTCCTCTCCCTGAATAACCCCGGGTGACGTAAAGCCCGGGGTTATTTTTTATAGCTATTAGCAAAATCCGGGAGGTAGTTTATGAAAAACGTGAGTGAAGCGTTAGAAAAAGTTGAAGAGTTGCGTTCTGAACTTTGTAGACTGTATGAATCTTATACAAGCCAGGAAGCGCTTATAATTAGCCAGGAGTTGGATAATTACATTGTGGCTGCTCAAAAAATGCTTGCTTTTGATCAAGGTACATCTAATTAGTTAACCTGGTTCCTGGAGGAAAGGTTTTAAAAGGAGCATTCCTGTAATCACTTAACTTTCGCACCTTTAAGTTCCCCAAAAACACAATAATCACACGAAAAAATTTTAATGCTTGCAAGTGTTTGCACATGGTATTATAATATCAAAAAAAGTATACCATAAACTAAAAAGCCCTGCTGTTATAAGCTGTTATAAATTGAAGAAAAAAATAAAACAATTAAGGAAGCCGAATCGAACAACGATAGGCCGGTTAACATTAATCTAATGTTACCGGCCTTGTTTATTTTAATTAATTAAAAAGAAAGGTGGTGAATCAGGGCATAACCGATGAATACGCTTATGCCCGGTATTATGCGGACAAGCATAAAAACCAAGCTGGCTTTGATCACTACTTTTTTAATCATCATTGCGGGATCATCAATTGGTTATCTCTCGTACACCAAATCCCGGGACCTGCTGGTGGACTACACCAGGGAGCGGCTGTTGACCGAAGGAAGAATATATGCCGACATGATCGACAAATACATTTTCGAGCGGAGCAAGGATATCGTGATCATGGCCAAGCACCCCAAACTTACCAGCATGGATGTGCCGGCGGCGGAAAAATCTGCGTTGCTGAAAAGCTTTAAGCAGGATTACGAGTGCTACGACTCCATTTCCCTGACTGATGCCGGCGGACTGCAGTTCGCCGACAGCGACGGCAACGTGGGTGAGATGAAGGACCACAAGGACTGGTATCAAGCCGGCCGCAACAGCCTGTATATCTCGGACGTGCGCATGTCCACCGACCTGCAAAAGCCGGTTTTAAGCTTTGCCCAGCCCGTGCGGGACAATGACGGCCGTTTCATCGGCGTGCTGACCAGCCGCCTGGTGCTGGAAAATACCATCTGGGCCATGGTGGACCAGTTTGCCGCCCTGGAAAAGGAAGCCGGCAGGACGGGCTACGCCTACCTGGTCAACGGCCAGGGAGTGCTGATGGCCCACCCCAAGCGGGAGATGGTACTGCAAAACAATATTCTGGAAGAGAAGGTGGACGCTCTCAAAGCCGCCGGCGAGAAAATGGTCGCCGGTGAAACCGGTTTTGCCCGGTATACCTACGAAGGGGTGGACAAATACATAGCCTTCGTTCCCCTGGACGGCTGGGGTAACTACGAGGGCAAAGGCTGGTCCATCGCCCTGTCCTCGCCGGTGGACGATTTTCTCACCCCGGCATACGCCATGCGCCGGTTCAACCTGACGGTGGGAATAATCGTGATGCTGGCCGGGCTGGCGCTGTCGGCACTTTTTGCCCGGCAAATGCTGCGTCCCATCAACACGCTGCTGGATCATGTCCAGCAGGTGGCCCGGGGCGACTTGACCAGACAAGTAAACGTAAAAACCGGCGACGAAATCGACCAGCTGGCCGGCGCTTTCAACGGTATGGTGGCGGGCCTGCGTGAAATCGTGCACAAGCTGCAGGACAATGCGGTCAAGCTGTCCTCGCACAGCGAGGAACTGGCAGCCTCGGGCCAGGAAGTCAGCGCCACCATGGAAGAAGTAGCCGGCACCACAAGTGGAGTGGCGGCCACCTCCGCCCGGAGCGCCGAGGGCGCGCGTTCGGCGGAGCAAGAATCCCGGCACATGCGGGATGTGGCCATAGAAGGCAGCCGGGCCGTGGCACAAGCCCTGGAGAAAATCAACGCCATCGCCGGGAACACCAAAGCCATTTCCCGGGCGATGCATGAACTGGGGCGGCAATCCGGCCAAATCGGCCAGATTATCAACACCATCACCGGCATCGCCGACCAGACCAACCTGTTGGCATTAAACGCCGCCATTGAAGCGGCCAGGGCGGGCGAGCACGGCCGGGGCTTTGCCGTGGTGGCTGAAGAAGTGCGCAAACTGGCCGAGCAGTCCGGCCAGGCGGCAGCCCAGATTACCGAATTGGTTCGGCAGGTGCAGGCTGGCGTCGGTGAGGCTGTCAGCGTCACGGAACGGGGCGCAACCGAAGTGAACGAAGGAGTGCGCCTGGCGGGTAACGCCGGCACGGCGCTGGATGAGATTATCAAGGCCATTGAAAGCAATACCGGCATCATAAAGGACCTGGCGGCGGGCGCCGATCAGGTCAACGAAGGCACACAGCAGCTTTCAGCGGCCGGCCAGCAGGTATCTTCCACCGTGCAGCAGCTATCCGGCGCCGCCCAGGAACTGGCCGCTATTGCTTTGGATTTGCAGCAGGCAACGGCCGGGTTCAAAGTGGAGGATTAGGCTGGGTAATTGTAGGGGCGGACGAACCTGTCCACCCCTCTACGGCAATATCATGCTGGTAAGCCGCCAGTTGGACAAAGCTGCCGCCATTATTTCCGTGATCAATGAATTTCAAAAGGAGCTGAGGGTACCCTTACGGCCTGGCCGGGGATGAAATTCCGCTGGGGGCCCGAATTATTGCCGTTGCCTAAAGTTTTGACGCTATGATTTCCCAAAGGCCTTACAAAAAAAGTTTAACGGTGGCGGAAGTAATTTTGGAACTGCATCGAAACAAAGGCCGGCAATTTGACCCGGTGTTGGCTGAAATATTGCATTAAGATCATCCAAGATAAATACAGGAAAAATGGAGGGTTACCCGGGGACGGGTTGGAAGAACAGTCCGACTCCGTTTCTTAACAAGCTGCCATTAATCCCTTGTTTATTATAGAATACGTATACCGAAACGGAGTGACAAACTTGACCGGTAATTCATACTTAAAACCGATAAAAATTGCACAACAGGTGCGCAACGAAGTTTATGAACAACTGCGCCAGGCGATACTTAAAAACCGGCTAAAACCCGGCAACCGGCTGATTGAACGAAAAATTGCGGAACAGTTGGGAGTGAGCCGGACCCCTGTAAGGGAAGCCATCAGGATGTTGGAGCGGGAAGGTTTGGTATGCCATATTCCGCGCAGTGGGGCTGTCGTGGCCCGGTTGAGCGATAAAGAGGTGCTTGAGGTATACCGAATCCGGGCCGTGCTTGAAGGCCTGGCGGCCAGAATGGCCGCGGAAAAAATCAAGCCGGAACAACTGCAGCACCTTAACCGGTTGCTGAAACAAATTGAGCAATCAGCTGCTGACAATAGTCTGGATGACCTGGAACAGGTGCACCGGAAATTTAATGATTTAATTTACCGGGCCGCCGGCAGCCCGCGTCTTTACGGCATGATCAATTTCCTCGTGGATTTCACCGACCGTTTCGCCCCGGTGAGCTTTTGCCGCCCGGGGCGTATTGAAGAAACCACCGGGGAGCACCGGCAACTGGTGGAGGCCATCAAACTGCGTGACGGTGACCTGGCCGAGAGGATTGCCAGGGAACATATTGATAATTCAAGGCGAGCTTATTTTGTGGAAATAGTCAATGCCGATAATAAAAACCGACCCGAAGGGAAATGTCGAAATTGATCGCAACACAGGCATTGCTGTATTACTGGCGGGTATAAGTGTGAGATTTGTCAATTCAGATGAAATGTTCAATAAAATTCCGGCTGTGATTAAGCTGGTTTTTTTATGCTTGCATTTTTTTTCACATGCTGCTTGCAATTATTTTCACATGGTATTATACTATGAAAAAAAAGTATACCATATACCAAAACAAGCAGCCGGGCGCATTTATGAGCGAAACTGCCAACTAGACTTCATTCCCTATCCGTCCGCCCGCCCCTAATAAGATCCTTCGCTAGCGCTCAGGATGACAGTTTACCTGAAAGAATAAGTAATGACTAATTCCAAGGCTAAGTTTACTTTAATAAGTTCAATATTTCACAAACATTGTAGTGAAAAATGTAACATTTTAGACCAATCCAAAAGGAATGATTACATATGATAAAAATTCCATCGCTTGGAAAAGTTACTAAACATTACTGGATTGCCTTATTGATAGCCCTGTTAATGTTATCAGTTATTTATTTAACATATCACCGGTATCGGGCTGCAAACGATAACCTCGACAACCTGTCGGTGCAGTTGGACAAAGTGTTGACGGCGGCACAGTTGCAGCAGAATTTAGTTGCACAGTCATATTACATGAAGGGGTACATGCTATACCAGGATCCCAAATATTTGCGGGATTTTCGCTGGCTTGCGGAAGTAAACAAAAGGGATATCCAGGAGTTGTATGAAATAGTCCGGCCGGCGAGAAAACCCCTGGTTGCGAAAATAGCCGGCTTGCAGCAACAATATACGGAAATCTGTGAAGCGGAGATTATCCCTTTGGTGCAAAAAGGCGATACAGCCGGGGTGATAGAGCTGATCATGAATACGAATTTACTGGCCCCACTGGAACAAAGCATTAGTTATGCGGAAGAGTTGGAGAACATGCGTGCGCTGGATACTCAAGCTCTATTCAGCTCGGTTATCGAAATGACCCGGCGAGACATATTAGAGGCTTTCACCATGATAATGCTTATACTTACAGCGGCTGGGATAATCGGCATACCCCTGGCCGGCAGGGCGGCGAGGGAAAATAATATTTACCGCTTGATTCTCACTACCACCAAAAATGCGATCATTATTATTAACCGTAATGAGAAAGTGGCCTTAATAAACAGGGTGGCGGAAGAAATCTTCGGCATTGCCCGGTTAAGTGTTATGGGCCGGCCGTTTAAAGAGGTTTTTACAGGTCGTAAACGCACTGGTGAAATTGCTTTTTCTTATCCTGTGGATAGTGTGCTGCGAACCGGCCAAGGCGTATGCAACAATGAAAAAAGTTATACCGACGATGAGGGCTGGACCTATCATTTACTGGTGGATTGCCTGCCGCTGCAGGAAAACGGGGATATTACCGGCGTTTTGTTGCTTTTAAGAGATAAAACCGAGCGAAAGGTGATCGAGGACAAATTAAAAGGGCTGGCTGTAAGAGACGGCATGACTTTAATTTATAACCATTCCCACTTGAAGAAGGTGCTGTCCAGGGAAGTGGAGCAAGCTTCCTCGCGGGGAGGTTTCGTTTCGTTTATGCTCTTGGATTTGGACAACTTTAAATTTTATAACGACAGTTTTGGCCACCCGGTGGGAGACCAATTATTAAAAGAACTGGCCTTACTTGTACAAAAGCATGTCCGGGTTCAGGACACTGTGGGACGCTATGGTGGAGATGAATTTGCAGTCATTCTACCCGGTACTGATTTAACGGCGGCACGGGAAGCAGCCGAGCGCCTGCGAGCGGCTATTGAAAATTTTCCTTTCCCGTACAGTAAATTGATGCCCGGCGGCAAGGTTACTGTTTCCGTGGGTTTGGCCTGTTACCCCTTCCAAGCCAAAAACGCCGCCGAACTGGTCAGGTTGGCGGATGAAGCTATGTACAGGGCCAAGCGCACAACCAAAAACAAGGTGGAAGTATATTCATCTGTTTTGGAAGAACTGGCTCTGGAAGAGTGGAATGGGGAAAACTTTTTCCATAGCTTGGAGGTAATGATGGGGGCGTTAAAAACGAAAGACCCCTATACTTTCTCCCATTCGGAAAAAGTGGCCTTTTTAGCCAATCGGCTGGCCAAAGAAGCCATGTTGGACAATGAGATGATTGGACGAGTAACTATGGCCGGTCTGCTGCACGATTTCGGGAAGCTGGAAATTCCTGCGGAGATACTTAATAAATCAGGCCCCCTCACGAATAAAGAGTGGGAAACGGTGCGCCGGCACTCGGAACTTGGCATGGATGTGGTGGGACAAATTAAACCTTTTGAAAATTTGGCCTCCATTATTCTTCACCATCACGAGCACTACAATGGCCGGGGCTATCCGGACGGCCTGGCGGGTGATGAGATACCGTTGGAGGCAAGGATTATAGCTATAGCCGATGCTTACGACGCCATGACCAGCTACCGAATTTACCGCCCGGCCAGAACGTCCAACGAAGCGCTAGTGGAAATTGAAAGAAAGGCAGGTGTTCAATTCGACCCCCACCTGGCCGGGGTATTTATTAAGTTATTTTCAAACAATCGGGGAGGGGGTATACAGGGGTGCATTTTAAAGAAAGGGGAGACCCAAGGTGAAAAATAAAACGGTGGGTGAAGAAATATTAAACTCCATAACAGTCATCAAGGGTTTAAACGAACTTTGACCTTACCCCGATTTGATGGACACGGTAAATGGCTGGTACAATAAAACCAGCGGAGGTGTCCATCATGAAACAAT
>Ga0209164_1000456_pt1 | contig 96681 bp, 65 predicted proteins | sample MTBNYHSulfiMetaG_FD_187458 | JGI IMG/M metagenome (GOLD analysis project Ga0209164, IMG submission 187458) | Enrichment culture microbial communities from rom New York Harbor, USA that are MTBE-degrading - MTBE-NYH (New York Harbor Sulfidogenic)... | ecosystem: Environmental > Aquatic > Marine >... | reverse complement strand
GGCCAGATCGCCCTGGGCCAGCAGCACGTTGCCGATCTTTTCCTGGCTCACCGACAGATCCCGCTGCCAGACCGCGTTCGAGGGATCGGCCGCAGCCAGGCGCTCCCGAACACCCAGGGATTGCCGGTAGGCTCCGAGGGCGCTGGCCAGATCGCCCTGGGCCAGCAGCACGTCGCCGATCTTGTTATGGCTCACCCACAGATCCCGCTGCCAGCCCGCGTTCGAGGAATCGGCCGCAGCCAGGCGCTCAGCAACACCCAGGGATTGCCGGTAGGCTCCGAGGGCGCTGGCCAGATCGCCCTGGGCCAGCAGCACGTCGCCGATCTTGTTATGGCTCACCCACAGATCCCGCTGCCAGACCGCGTTCGAGGGATCGGCCGCAGCCAGGCGCTCTCGAACACCCAGGGATTGCCGGTAGGCTCCGAGGGCGCTGGCCAGATCGCCCTGGGCCAGCAGCACGTCGCCGATCTTTTCCTGGCTCACCGACAGATCCCGCTGCCAGCCCGCGTTCGAGGGATCGGCCGCAGCCAGGCGCTCAGCAACACCCAGGGATTGCCGGTAGGCTCCGAGGGCGCTGGCCAGATCGCCCTGGGCCAGCAGCACGTCGCCGATCTTGTTATGGCTCACCGACAGATCCCGCTGCCAGCCCGCGTTCGAGGGATCGGCCGCAGCCAGGCGTTCCATTCCTACTTGGTACTTGCGATAGGAATCCAGTGCATCTGCCAACCGACCTTGTTCCTGAAGCACTATGCCGATAAAGGAGTGAGCTGAGGCCAGATTCCGCTGCCCGAACGCGTTCGAGGGATCGGCCGCAGCCAGGCGCTCAGCAACACCCAGGGATTGCCGGTAGGCTCCGAGGGCGCCGGCCAGATCGCCCTGGGCCCGCAGCACGTCGCCGATCTTTTCCTGGCTCACCGACAGATCCCGCTGCCAGCCCGCGTTCGAGGGATCGGCCGCAGCCAGGCGCTGCAGCGTCTCGCGCGCGGCTTCCAGTAAGCGGAAACGGGTCTGCTCGGTCCGAGCCTCGCCCGTGACCGCCAGCGCGTCGGCGAGGTCGAAGATGACGGCCTTGGCCACCTGTCCACAGCGCTCATCACGTTCGCCGTCCATCAACGTCGCGATCCAGCCGGTCAGGCGCTCTCGCGCGCTGTCGTCCACAGCGGACCGGATCGCCTCGACCATCACGGCCGCCGCGGCCGCGAGGGCGGATTTCGCCTCGGCATCGGTCCACTGGCGCGCCTCGATGGCGGCCAGGTAGTCCGCCGCCCGGTCGCGGTCGCCGAGGCCGAGCAGGTGGACCATGCTCTCGCCGATGCGCAGCGGATCGCCGGTTGGGAGACTCTCGAGGTGGTCGGCGATCAGTCCGTGCAGACCTTGACGGACCGCCTCGTCGGAGAGATCGCGGCGCAGCACGGTCTCGCGCAGGGCGGCGTGGAAGAAGTCCCACTGCGCCTGCGCGCCGCGCTGGACGACGTGCGCAGCCAGCGCCCGGCGCACGTCCGCGAACGCCAGGTCGTCCCACGGCCGTCCCGAGACGACCGGCATCAGGTCGCGCAGGTCGCTCTCGCGCCAGCCGGCGCGGCTCACGGCGATCAGGCCCGTGAAGGCGCGGGCCCAGGCCTCCCCGAAGCCGCGCTCGGCGCGATCGAGCAGTTCGCCGTACACGCCGGCCACGTCGGGGGCCAGCTTCCGCGCCTCGTCCAGCTGCAGTGCCTGCATGCGCTCGGCGTCGGGCAGGGCGGCGTACTGCTGGTCGGCGCGCTCGAAGTCGTCGGCCTCCAGCAGGTTCATCTCCTGCAGGGCCAGGGCCAGCCAGAGCGGGTTGCCGTGGGCCGGGCCGCCGGCGGGCAGCTGCTTGGCCAGCAAAGCATCGAGCACCCGCGGGTCGGTGTCGCGGTGGTGGCGCTCGCGGTAGAAGCGCCGGGCAATCTCGCGGGCCTCCTCGGGCGTGACCGGCGGCACGGGCAGCTCGCGGCAGCCCTTGCACTCGTCCAGCGCGGCCGTGGACTGACAGGGGATGGCCGTGGCGATGAAGCGGGCGTTGTCGGGCCAGAGCTTCGGCAGCCAGGTCATGTACTGCGCGCGGATCGTCGGCTCGAACTGGTTGAGCGCATCGACCAGCACCACGACCCGGCGGCGGGCGGCGGCCTGGCCCAGGAGCGAGGCGAAGGCCTGGTCGATGTCCTCGGGGGTGATCCCGGCCGATCCTTCTACGTGACCAGGTCCTTCGGTCGCGGCGGCCTGCGGCTGGTCAGGCTGCTCGAGCGGGTCCGGCTGACCAAGGTGCGCCGCCAGCTCCGACACCCAGCGCCGCAGCATGCGGTCGACCTGGCCCGACATCGGGAAGATGCCCGCCGCATGGGCCAGCAGCACGATCTGCCCCGACTCGGCGAGTGGGCGGAGCGCGTCGTACACGCGGCCGAACAGGCTGCTCTTGCCGCCGCCCGACTCGCCGGTCACGGACAGGCCCCACGCCGGATCCGGCGCCGGCGGGCTGAGGGCGTGATCGAGCATGGGGTCGGTGACGGCCGGCCGCTCGACGTAGCCCCGCGTGCGTTCGGCCACGAAGTCGGACACGGCCCGCGCGTCGGCCTCCTGCCATGTCCTCGGCGCCTCGCGCAGGAACTCGGCCGTCTCGATGTCGAGGTCGCTCCAGAGGTCGTTGGTGACCCGCAGGCCGACTTCGTCCAGCCCGGCGAGTTCGCCGCGATCCGGATCCCAGCGCAGGGTGTATTCGCGCACCCGCTCGGGCATCTCGCGGCGGATGCGCTCCTTGAGCGCGCGCAGGCGGCCGGCGGGCGAGGCGGGGTCGTCGCTGGGCTCCTCGGCGGGAAACCGCGCGGACACTTCCGCCGGCAGGCCCGCGCGATCGAGCGTGCGGAAGTAGAACCAGCTACGCTTGCGCTGGTCGGGGTTCTCGAGCACGCCGTAGAGGATCTCAAGCTCGGTCACGCTGCGGCCCGCGACCTCGACCGACGCGGGCAATCCGGCGTCGCGGGCAGCGGCCGTGATGCGTTCGGCGGGGGGGACCCAGCCGTAGCGGTCGCCCAGCAGGGCCACGAGGAACGGCTTCGAGCGCTCGATCTCGTCGAGGCAGACCTTGAGCACCTGCATCTCGCGCCGCGCCTCGTCGGCCTCGCTGGCGCTCTCGACGCCCTGGCGCAGGTCGATGGTGTCGAGGTGGTGGCACCGCTCGCGGAGCCGATCGGCCAGGCGGGGGAATCCCTTGCTGCGCAGGTGGTCCCGCTCGGCGTGCATGTCGCGGAAGGTCGAGGAGATGAAGATCGGGCGGGCCTTCCAGACCAGGGACGGCCGGCCAGCGTCGGCGTCGTTCCTGGTTCTCGTCGTCGGCGGCGCGGGCGCCTGCGGCGGTGCCGGCGGCGACGAAGGTGTTGGCGGGCAGGCGCCGGGTTGCCCTGGCGGCTGACCCTTCTCCGCTTCGTTGTCCGGGTCTGGCCGTCGGCCGAGAAGTCGTCTCCATGAGTTCATATCATCGCTCCGGCTAGGGTGCGTCATCTCTGCATCGGCATCCGATCAGTCCCTCGTGCCCTCCAGGCACGCCTTGCACCGGAACCCACCTTCTGGTCCCCTCAGAGATCAGATCTCCACGATCCAGGGCACCCGGCCCTTCAGGCGGTCGCGCTGCGCAGGATGTTCTGGCTGCAGACGAGGAGCAGGCGCTTGGGTGTCGGTGTCTGTTCCATGCGGTCCATGAACGACCCACCGGTGGTTTCATCTCTTGCCGAGCACACCAGCCTGTCGTGACAACTTGAAGACTACTTCGCCTTTGGTTTGCGATTCACAATGGCGAATTCGGCCAGCGCCACGCGTTCGGGGATGCCCTGTATATTGGCGTGGTCTTTATCGCTCTCCTTTTGCGGTAATCTCTTGTAAGGAATCAGCGCGCCGTGGAACCGCTTCATATTATCGCGGTCACCTACCCGCCAGCCGTTCTCTTGCTTCAATGCCATCCAGAGATCGTGTTCTTCTTCGGCCAGAAGTTCAAGGATGAGGCGATCGTCCAGAATGTCCATGACCTCTTCATGGGAAAGCGCTCCGGGCGCATCGGCATCCGTGATGTATAGCCCGGCCAACCCGAGCAACCAAGGGATTCGACGCGCTGCGGCCATGTTGTCGGCCTTGGTTTCCGCTGTTAGATTCTCGTAATCGGTCTTATTCGGGTTGTTGCGATCCGCCAGAGATAGGAAAGAGAGGTGTATTGCCGGGGCCAGCTTCTCGGCCAGATGCTGAAAGGCCTCGTCGCGCCGGAGCAGTGCCTTGAATTCGTCAAGATCGGTGACATTCATGGCCAGAACGGCGTCCGAAGGAAGATGGGAGGGCATGAAAGGGCCGTTCTTTGCGGCAGCCGCCTTCAGCGAGAGGCAGATCTTCTCGAACGAGCGCGCGCCGTTGGTGAATTCGCCGACTTCCAGAAACGCGGCTAGTAAGCCGGCTTCCATTTCCAGTCGGCAACTGCCCTTGATTCCAAGTAGAGCCCTCAGCAGAATGGCTCGGCGTAGGGGAAAGCTCACGTCCTGCGTGCTTGTGGTGTTTCTCAGGTCGGCGGTAACGGAACTCTTCTTTGGATTGGGGCCCAGGACGTTGAGAGAACCATGGATGCGGCTGATGAAATCCGGGCCCTTGAGCAGCTTGAACTCAGCCCAGTTCTTGATCGCGTCAGGATTGTTTTCGACGCTGCTGTCAGGTTCTTTCGGTCCGAAGCTCTCCATGTCATAGCTCGTGCTGCCGGCGAAAACGAAGATGCAACGCCCGATGGGATGTGTGAGTTGACCCTCCTGAAACTTGCCGTCGTTCATCGGCGCCAAGAGGTGTTGCAGCCACTTGCAAGATGACGAATCGAATTCGTCCCAGAACACGACAGGAATCGCGCCCTTGAGTACCTCATCGCGCACTTGATGAAACGCGCCAGCAAGGTCGGCTTCTGTGAACTGGGAGAGGTTGAATTCCAGCACAGGACAATTCTTGCCGAGCACTTCCTTGGCGATCTGTTTTACCCCGAATGATTTGCCGGCGCCCGGCGGACCGAATACCGCCAGTGAGAGCGGTTTGATGATCGCTGCGTCGTTGCTGTATTCCTCGATGAGGGTCTTGAGGTTCCGCAGAGCTTCTATCTCGTTTCTGTCGGCCGTCAACAACTTGCCGAAGCGGGCATGCGGCACGGTGTGCAACTGGCTCTCGCCAAAGACCGCAACGCGACGGGCCAATCCGTACAGAGGCTCGTCGGCGGGGCGATGAGGGTCGCTCAGTGCAATGCTCCACTTGGAATTCGGGTCGAGAGCTTCTGCCAGGGGCAGGTCAATAACGGCGTAATCGGAGAAGGTGGCGGGGTTGATTTCCACACAGCCATTCTTACCCGAGCGGATGACCGAGGCGATCTGATCGAGAGGGAAGCCGGGCTTGTTCTTGGAATCATCGTTCCCAGAATCACCGTCTGCTCCATGGCCAAGAATGTGCAGCAGGCGCATCGCGTGCAGACCGTTGGGAATCGCGGCACTCAAGGCTTCCTCTGGGCTTCCATTCGAGGATGCAAGGGCAGCGGTCAGCGTGGCCGCAAAGGTGGTATGGTACCCGTAAGAGGTACCTTCCACATCACTCGGTTTACAGGTTTCACGCTCCATGTGGCTTGCATCGAAGAACAGAGTGTACTTGCTCTGGCCATTCTCGGTGCGGCGCCATAACGCACCTTCGCCATGAATGATAATGACCACATTTGATGCTCTCCGCAGTTCGGCGAGTGCAGGGTTTGCTTCGAGTTCTCTGGCGATGTCGAGCGCTGTGCGCTCCCATGAAATCCCACAGCTGATCCGGACCGGTGAACGCCTCAGATCGTTAAGCGAAGCAGCAACCAGTGTCCGCTCGAGTACGCCTGCCTCCGCGGCCTTCCACCAGACCTCGCCACGGCACAGCGGAGGCGACATCTTCCAGACGAGGACCGGTTTGGCGTCGACATTCCAGAATTGCTCAACCGGCGAGGATTCTCCGCGCGGATGCCGATAAAAGGCGGCATCGTCCTGAATCAGGATGACATCTGGTATGAACTTCTTACTGACAGCTTCGGGCATGACGGGTTCAGGTAGGCGGACATCCTCTCCTTTGGTCAGTTCGCCCGGATTGACAGAGTTGACCAGTCGCCAAACCGCATTGATGCGGCTGCTCTTGCTCTTGAATTGGGCTTCTAGAGGTTTCAGATTCCATGCGGCAAAAACGGGAGATGTCGGCTTCAGTGGTGGAGCAAAGCCAACAGCACTGGCCTCGTTTCTCGCCCAGGTGGTCAGGATCCGGTAGGCGAGGCCGGCGCCACCAAGCGTCTGGTTGATGTGTGTGGGCTTAGCGCCTGGTGGCGGATTGAGGCCAGCGAAGTGTAGATAGACGTCGAAATCGATTCCGGCATCGCCAGTAACGAGTATACGCTTGATCTTGGATTGCGCATTGCTGGTCTCGGTGCTCATTCTGATCCCCTCTCCATTGCTTGATCCTGGGAAATGACCAGGTGTCACCAGAGAAGGCTGGACATTTCGTGAGGGAGTGTAAATCACCACTTCGCTTCATGCAGTAAGATTCGCGATGATGGATCTGTGATCGTGCGATCTTGCCCAGGCGGACCATAGCCTACGGAGGACGACCCAGAAGACGCGGTCCTGGCCCTGGAGGCGCAGACGCTTCTGAGTACGTTAGTGGATCGTGAGTTGCTGGCGCAGGGCGGCGTTCTCCAAGGCAAGAGATGCCCTGGGCAGAAGTGCTGCCCTGAGGATGCTGAGCAGGGCAGATAGCAATGTTCCTATAAGGTCGGCGAGGGTATCATGGTTGGCGGTAGATTCGCACACGCGTGGAGCTAGGGGTTTTCGCGGAGTACGGGAGAAATCGTGATGGAGATGATCAAGATCCCCGCAGGGAAAGTACGGCTCGGGCAGGAGGGGGTCGAGGAGCCCGTGCACGATGTCTGGGTTGGCGAGTTCAGCATAGGCCGATACCCGGTGACCAATGCCCAGTACAAGGAGTTCATCGACGCTGGCGGATACGATAACCCCAGATGGTGGAACCCGCTCGGCTGGGCGTTACTGTGCGAGGACGGCACCGAGTTGCCGGAAGACTGGGCCTGGCGTGTGTCGATGAACATCACACTGCCGCGCGACTGGAACAGCAACTACTCTCACGGCGGCGGCATCCCGGGGAACGAGGGGTTCCCTGTGAACGGCGTCTCCTGGTGGGAGGCTGATGCGTACTGCCGTTGGGCCGGCAAGCGGTTGCCAACCGAGGCTGAGTGGGAGAAGGCAGCCAAGGGGCCCTCTCCGAACACCCCGACCTATCCCTGGGGCGAGGGGATCACACGCCAGCGGGCGAACTACCATGACAGCGGCGACCCTTACGAGGGCCACGGCCGGCCCACGCCAGTCGGCTACTACGACGGTAGCCTCCGCGAAGGCTGGTTCCAAACGATCGACAGTCCCAGTCCCTACGGCCTCTACGATGTGGCCGGGAATGTCATAGAGTGGACCAGCACGAAGCATGCCGCATATCCCTACGACCCTGACGACGGCCGTGAGAACCCGCCTGCGACATACAACGAGTGCTGCCGGGTGCTTCGCGGCGGCTCGTGGCTCACCGCTGCGCACGTCCTCCGCTGCGCATACCGCTACTACACCAACCCGAACGAGCGGTGGCGCAGCAGCAGCATCCGTTGCGCGAGTGACTGATGGACCCTGGGGGTGAGGATCCTCCACTTCAACGTCACCGACTCGCCGACGGCGGTCTGGGCGGGGCAGCAGATGCGCGAGGCGTTCCCGCAGGATACGACGCCGCGATACCTGATCCGTGATCGCGATGGGGCCTTCGGGGCGGAGTTCATCCACCGGGTAGAGTCGATGGGGGTCAGGCAAGTGCTGATCTCCGCACCGAGTCCCTGGTCGTCGGGCTCCATCATCGCTACTTCCGATGGGCTGCTTGACCGGCGAACCTGCGGGGCAGCTTGGGGCACTTAAAATCCGATGGATCCCTCCCTGGTTCTCCGGAACCAGACATCGGCGCCCCCACGGCCTTCACCGCGCTTGTCCTATGGGTTATCATTACCTGGGTGTCCGAGGTCGGATGACACCGCTGAATGCGCAGGACTGCGTGTCGGACGGGATTTACGGAAGCCACAGGACTCTCCCCTGATGCGTGAGAAGAGCTGGAAGGAGCTGCACATGCCGCATCGTTTCATTCTGATCATCCTCCTTGGCTTGCCGCTGACGGTCCTGCCTGCCGCCCGGGCTGCGGTGGTCTCGGTTGAGCTGGAGTTCAGCGCGCCCCCTCTCCTCTTCGAGGCTGGCGCGGGTGCGGATCTCGAACGCGTGACGCTCCCCGGCTGCAGCGATTTCGGCTTGCCCGGCGAGCCGCTGCTGCCGGCATGTGGCGCAGTCGTGCTGCTGCCGCCCGGCGAACAGGTCGTCGCCGTCCACGTGATCCCCGCAAATGCCCGCGAGCTCCCCGGCGTCCACCGCCTGCTCCACGCTCCCACTCCGCAGCCAATCAGCTTCTCCGGTCCCTGGCTGCCGGCGTTAGCCAATGAACGGATCTATGGCAGCAACGCGCCCTTTCCGCCTGAGCCAGTTTGTTTGGTGACGGAAGCCCGAGCATGGGGCCATGGTCTGGCTTTTCTGCGCGTGTCGCCGGTGTGCTATCGCCCCGCGAGCGGCCGGGTGAGCTGGTTCCCGCAGGTGAGCGTTAAGATCGAGACCGCTCCCGCCGCTCCAGCCACGCAGGCAGCCGCGCGCGCGCGGCTGCGCCGCACCCCGGCGGTCATCGAGCAGCTCGGTCGTCTCGTCGCCAATGCCCAGGATCTGCCGGCCTATGCGAACTACGCCCCGCAAGCGCCTGTACCGGAAGGCGCGGGCCGTCTGGAGCCGGACTTCTTCCCCTACCTCATCGTGACCCACGGGTCGCTCGCGAGCGCTTTTGAGCAGGTGGCCCTGTTCCACGCAGGTCGCGGCCTGCGCGCGACCGTCGTGTTGATCGAGGACATCCTCGCCGGTTGGCCCGGGCAGGACGCCGCCGAACAGCTCCGCAACTTCATCATCGACGCCTACCAAAACTGGTCGACCGAGTACGTCTTGCTGGGCGGCGACACCAGTCTGCTGCCGATCCGCAAGCTGTACGGCAACATCCAGGGCTTCGAGGGCCAGTTTCCCGGCGAGTGCTACTACGAGGGTCTTGACGGCACCTGGAATGACGACGGTGACGCCCTGTGGGGCGAATGGGGGGAATGGGATCTGGTGGGCGAAGTGGCTGTCGGACGGGCGTGCGTTGAAACGCAGGCCGAGTTCGACCGCTGGTGGCACAAGAACGTGATGGTGGCCGAGCAGCCGGTGCTCGCCGAGATCGAGAAAGGGCTCTTCCTCGGCGAGCAACTCGACCCGCAGACCTGGGGCGGCCACTACATGGACGAGGTCAAGGATTACGCCGCGACCCACGGCTACACGACCTCGGGATATCCGGCGCACTACGCCAAAGAGACCCGCTACGACCTGCACTATGTCTGGGAAGGCCAGGAGGTGATCGATCTGATCAACCAGCAGGGATTCCCGACCACGCATCATCTGGGCCACTCGGGTTGGGACATGGTGATGAAGATCGACAGTAATGATCTGCACCTCTTCACCAACGACGGCGTGACCCACAGCTACATGATCAACTACAGCCAGGGCTGCGACGCCAATCGCTTCGACTATCCGGGGGGCGACGACGCCATCAGTGAGAAGCTGGTCTACGACGAGCACGCCTCCGCCGCCTTCATCGGCAACACGCGCTACGGCTGGTTCTTCCCGGCTGCGACCAACGGCCCGTCGCAGCACTACGAGCGCCAGTTCGTTGACGCCGTCTACGGCGAGGGCATCGTCACGCTGGGCTGGATGAACGTGGATTCGAAGACGGACAACATCTGGCAGCTCACCGACTGGCTGCAGTGGTGTCACTATGAACTGTGCCTGGTCGGCGATCCCGCTCTGCCCCAGTGGCGTACCTGCTCGGGAGCACTCGAACTGGCCCACGCCGGCACCCACGTGATCGGGCAGGACAACTATGACGTCAGCGTTTTCGCGGCCGGTGCGCCGGTCGCTGGCGCGGGGGTAACGGTCTACTCCCCGGACTTGACAGTCTGGTCCCATGCCGTCACCGACTCCCTGGGCCGCGCGCTCGTCCCGCTTCAGGTCACCACGCCGGCAACCTTGCAGCTCAAGTCCGTCAAGCCGGACTACCTGCACGCAGTCGACAGCCTGATCGTCTCACCGGCCAGCGGCCCGTGGCTGCGGCTGACCCAGGTGGAGCTGGACGATGCGCAAGCGCCGGCCGTTGGCGACGGCGACGGATTGGCCGATGCCGGTGAGCTCCTGGCCCTCACGTTGACGATCGAGAACATCGGTCCAGAACCGGCCGTCAACGCCGCGCTGGCCCTCGGTTGCACCGACCCGCGTTTGACAATCATGGACGGCGCGGCCGCCTGCGGCACGATTCCACCTGGCGGCAACGGCGCGAATGTGGACGACCTGCTTGTACAAGTGACCACCGCCGCCGGTGACGGCGATATCGCCAGCATCGATCTGACGATCACCTGCGACGGCCGGCCCACCTGGACCGGCGCGTTCGGCCTTGTGCTGCATGCGCCGATTCTGTCGTTGGCCGGCTGGGCGATCGAGGACAGCACCTACGGCGACGGGCAGGGCGACTTCGATCCGGGCGAACGCATCGGGCTGCGCATCACTCTCGCCAACGCCGGCAGCGATGAGGGACGCGGCTTGACCGGGCTGCTGACGTCCGCTAGCCCGTGGGTGACGATCACCGGAGCCGAAGGCGCCTGCCCGTACATTCCGCGCCAGGGCACCGAGAACCTGGCGCCGCCCTTCGACGTGACCGCGAATCCCGCGGTGCCCACGGATCTCGACATCAGCTTCGAGCTGGCTGTGACGACCGGGGCCGGACAGTCGACTGAGATGAGCTTCGCGGTGCCGGTGGCTTCCTTCTTCGACGACGACTTTGAAGCTGATCTGGGCTGGACCGCAGGCGTTCCCGGCGATGATGCCACTGCCGGCATCTGGATACGGGTCGATCCCATCGGCACCTGGGGCTCCGGCATACCTGTACAACCGGAGGACGATCATTCGCCCCTGGGCACGCACTGTTACGTCACCGGCCAGGGCGTCCCGGGCGGTGCGCCCATGTCCAGTGACGTCGATGGCGGACAGACGACGCTGCTCTCGCCCCTGCTGGACTTGACGACGGCCCATGAGCCGCGGCTTGTCTATTGGCGTTGGTGGACCAACAACTACGGTCCGTGGTCGGGAGAGGATGTCTGGCACGTCGACATCAGCGATGATGGCGGCGGCTCGTGGACCGCTCTGGAGAATGTATTCACCGGGATCAATGAGTGGGTCCGCATGGAGTTCGCGTTGGAGGATTTCATCACCCTAAGCGATCAGGTACGCATCCGCTTCATCGCCAGCGACCGCACGCACGATTCGCTCATCGAAGCCGCGATCGATGACCTCGCTATCGAGTCGCTCCCGGGCACAGCAGATGCTCCGGAGGGCGATCCGGCGCAGATGCTAGCCGGCAGCTTTGGCATTCTCGGCATCACGCCCAATCCGGCGAGAACTGGCACCGCAGGGCTGGTGGCGGGCCCCGCGGGCGGTGTTGTCCTGCGCTACGCCGTGCCCGACGCGGGTGATGCGCAAGTGCGCGTGTACGACCTGCGTGGCCGACTGATCGCGAATGTGGCCGACGGCCCCGGCCGGCCGGGCGAGCGGCGGGTGGTTTGGGACGGCCGTAGCTTCGATGGCCGCCCCGTGAGCCCGGGCGTCTACTTCTGCCGTCTTTCCTGGGGTGGGCAGCGCGCGCACGCGAAGCTCACCGTGGTCCGCTAGGGCTTCCGTCTGCTATGGCGGCCTGGGATCGGGAGCCACGCTTCCTCATCCACACCCTACTCCGACCAAGGCTCGACCTTGCCCTTGAGAACATCGCACTCCGCCAACAGCTTGCCGTCTTGAAGACCAAGAAGCCATGACCGCGGTTGGGGACTGCCGATCGCATTCTCTGAACGGTTCTCCAGCGCCTGTGGCCCAGGTGGCGTGAAGCACCGATCATCGTCAATCCCCTAGACGGTGATCCGCTGGCATCGACAGGGCTTGCGGAGATCCTGGGGATGGAAGTCGCGCGCTGAGCGGGGCGGCCGACCAGAAACCAACATTGAGACTCGAGACTTGGTGGGCCGCATAGCTGCGAAGAATCCGACCTGACAAGCACCTCGGATCCATGGTGAGCTTTGGATGCTCGGCTTCGATGTGTCAGAACGCGCCGTTGCGCGATACATGCCGAAGCGTCCGATCGATCCCAAAACCCATCAACGGTGAGTCGCCTTCCATAGCAATCACCGTGGGTGCCTGGCGGGCATGGACTTCTTCACCATGCCACCGGTCAGATTCCAGGTGCTGTACGTCCTGTTCATCATCCACCATTCCCGCAGAACCATACGTCACATCGGCGTCACTCCCAATCCGACGGTGGCGTGGATCTGTCAGCGTTTGCGCGAGGATGGGCACCCTGCGTCTGGACCAGCGCTATGGCTAGGCACGTCTGGAAGCCGCCGGCGCGCGCCCTGGCTGCCGGCGACCGGTCCTACCGCCACGTCGACGCGATCCTCAAATATCGACTCGATCGGTCGCCCATGGTGTTGGGGCAAGTCGAGTCGGCCCGTGCGCAGTTCAAGCGTGTGCTCGAATTGAAGCCCCGCGATCCGTTCGCGCTGCGAGCGCTCAAGGTCGCGGAGCCGCGCCGGCGGGCACTGGCAAGTTATGTCCTGGATCTCCTCCTTGCAGTGCGCGACGAGGGGCGGCTGCGCCGAGCCACCCCTCGTCTCCAGGTAAGCACCCGTTGCTCCAGGCTACTTGAACAAGCCCTTGATCGCGCGCCACGTAGATTCCTCGACGGGTGTCTCGCCACCAGGCACTTGGAACTGCACGAAGTCCACCGACTCGGCTTGGGTCCCCGGTGCCATGACGCCGTAGCGCAGGATCACGGCGGCACCGGGTGGGACAGTCTCGGGGATGGGGATGTCGACGGGCGGACCGCCAGGACTCACGGTGAACAGCTCGCCACCGGGGAGCGGAATCAGCATGTCGTTGAGGGCCTCATTCCGAAGATTCAGGTCCGCCAGAGGAATTGGACCGCCGGCGAGCACGAGATAGTGGGTGTCGAAGATATCGGCTGGCTGGGCCAAGCCCGGATTGAAGCTGTTCTCCCAAGTCGCAGAGGCATGACTGGAGAACTGCTCGTAGGTCCAACCGCTGGTGATGTTCACCACCACGCTGCCGGGAATGCGCTCACCCGTGGCATCTGTCCAGTACATATCGAACACGCTGCTCGAATGATCCTGGGTCGACCAGCCGATGTGAATGAGCTGCCCGTTGTTGATTGTCGAGTCACTCCCGTCCCAGAAGCGCTTCCAATGCAGCTTGGTATTCGCGCCGGCCGGTCCGTGGGAGAAGGAACCGAAGGTCCCATCGGACGGAGACCTACCCTCAGATTCGTCGCTGCAGCATCCCCGCGACGGGCGAATGATGAGTGATGACTGTGATCCGGGACCGCGATCAAACGCTCGACGCATCCATCCGATTGCGGCTGAAGATGCTCTTGGCGATCGCCATGCCCATGTCGGGATTCTCCTTCAGCCGCCTGACGCTGTAGGCGTACCACTCGCTGCCGTAGGGCACATAGAGGCGTACGAGGAAACCCTCGCGCATGAGCTGCTCCAGGGTGCTGCGCACCGGCACGCCCAGGAGGGCCTGGAACTCGAGCTTCTCGCGCACTTCGGTCGAGCGCGCGTCGATCTCCTCCTTCAGGCGCGCGATCAGGGGCACGTCGTGCGTCGCCAGCGCCACGTAGGACGGCCCGTCCATCAAGATGCGGGCCGCGGCAATGAAGGCCTCGTTGATGTCGCGCATGCGGGTGTGGGCGACGGCGGCGGGTTCCTTGTAGATGCCCTTGCACAGACGGATGTTGGCGCCCTCGGCGGCGAGCTGGCGCGCGTCCTCGACCGTGCGCAGCAGGCGCGACTGCAGCACCGTGCCCACGCGCGGGTAGATCTGCTTGGCGCGGTGATAGAACTCGAGCGTCAGATCCGTGACCGTGGAGTCCTCCATGTCGATGCGCACGAAGAAGTCATGCTGGGCCGCGACATCCAGCATACGCTTGACCTGATCGAAGGCGATCTTCTGGTCCAGGCACAGTCCGAACTGGGTGAGCTTGAGCGAGATGTTGCGCTCGACGCCGGCGGCAGCCAGCGCCTCCATGAGCTGGACGTACTCGGCGGTCGCGGCGCGGGCCTGGTCCAGGTGAACCGTGTCTTCCCCGAGCTGATCGACCGTCACGCGGTAGCCACGCTGCGCGAGCGCGCGGATGAGATCGATCGCCTTCTCCCGGGTGTCGCCCGCGATGTAGCGTCGGGCCACCTGATAGACGATCGGGCGTGGAATGGCGGGAAGCACCCAGACAACCAGCTCGTTCAACATCGGCTCTGCCCTTTCTTGACCTCGCCCGACATCTCCCGATGTCGCCCGAAGTCTCCCGATCTCTGCGGGACCGCCAAGCCTGAGCCCTGGAGCGGTCCGGATATCCACTGCCTAACTTGCTGCAGGTGAAGGAGCTGACAGGCTCGCCCTTCAGCCGCCAGGTCCCACCTAACAGCGACTGAAGAGGCTACCACAGCCGGCAGGCCGGCAGGAAGATCGAGATTGTCATGCTGATCATCGGCTTTGCTGTTGCTCCGCGCCGGGACCGGACTGATCCCGCTCAGGCGCCAGCTCGGGCTCTCCCTCGGTCAGTTGCCGCAGGAGGTCCCGCGCCCGAGCGGCCTCGGTGGAATCGGCCGAGTCCGCCGCCGCCGCCGCCGCCAGGTGCCGTACCGCTTCCTCTCGCCGGCCCAGCTCGAGCGCGCAGTAGCCGAGGAGCAGCCGCACCCGCCCAGCACGGGGCGCCAGATGGGCCGCTTGCTGAAGCGCCGCGTAGGCGTCCGCGGGCCGGTGAGCCGCCAGGTAGGCCGTCGCCAGGCGTTCGACCGTCTCGACCGAGCTGCTGTCCCCCAGGGCCTGCTCGTAGAGGGCCGCGGCCGCCAAGGGCACCCCGGCGGCCGCGTAGAGGTCGCCGAGCTGGATCTGCTCGCGCGTCGAGAGCGGCCGCAGGTAACCCACCAGGGTCAGCGCTCCGGCCGCGCGGCGGTAGTCGCCCTGCTCGGCCGCGTGCTGGGCCACGAGGAGCCACGCGCGCGGGTCGCCCCCGAACTGCTCGACGAGGCGCGCGAGCGACACCTCCGCATCCGCGGGAAGGCCTTGCTCGAGCTGTGCCGCGATCAGCGAGCGGTGCCAGTCGAACTGCGCGGGCCCATGGCGGCCCGCCGCGAGGTCCTCGAGGATCGGCAGTGCTCGAGACACGTCGCCGGCGAGCAGCAGGCTGACCGCGGCGTAGTAGAGCGCGCCGGCCGCCACGTGGGGCGGACCGGCGGGCGCAGCGGGCTCCTGACCCGCCGGTGCACTGGCAGCCAGCAGCCGTTGACCCGCCAGGAAGGCCTCCGCGGCTTCCGTGTAGCGCCCGAGGTTGTAGCCAAGCTCACCGATCCGCAGCCAGTGCTGCGGCTCATCGGGCTCGATTCGCGCGAGGTGCCGGTACGCCGCCAGGGCATCTTCCGTGCGTCCCACCTGCGCGAGACCGGCGGCCAGATAGCTGCGCAGGATCGGGTGGTCCACAGCACCTCCCTCGCGCAGGTAGCTCTCGAGGACCTCGACCGCTTGCTCGGGCTGGTTGTCCTGGAGGAAGCCTTGGGCGCGGAAGAGCGCGCGGCGGGCGGCCGTGGGCAGGTCGCTCACGTCGGTCGCGGAGGCCGAGCTTCCCTGGGCAGCCACGCTGGGGGCGACGGCGATCAGCAGAGCGCTCACGAGCGCCAGGCGCAGCGGCGCGATCAGCAGCGCCCATCGCATCCCTGGCCGCCGTCCCCGGGCCGGCATCATCCGCGCTATCCTCCGCTCAGCTCGAACCGGATGGTCGTCTCCACCCACGACGCCACCGCTCGGCCATCGATGCGCCCGGGATCGAAACGCCAGGTGCCGACCGCCCGCACGACCGCATCGTCGAAGAGCCCCGGCGGCGAGGCATTGAGCACCGTGATGTTGCTCACCCGACCCTGATCGTCGACCAGGAACCGCACCTCGACGAAGCCCTCGATCTCGCGCATCTGCGCCTGGGTCGGGTAGAGCGGTGCGGTGTGGACGATGACGCGGGGCGGCTGGTCGAGATCGCCGGCCTCGAAGACGAACCCGCCGGTCACACGCGGCCCCGCTTCCACCGACAGCGGCACTCTGATCGCCAGCGGATCGACGGCCAGCGGGCGGACGAGCGGCTGGAACAGCTCGGGCTCGAACTCCGGGGCGGGCTCCGGCCTGGGCGGCTCCGGCTCGGGCAGCGGCTCCGGGGCGGGGCGCTCCGCGGCCGGCGCCTGCACGAGCGTCACCGGCACCGGCTCGGTGATGTCTCGCACCACATCGCGCTCGCGCGCCAACAGCACGGACAGGCTGAACAGCCCGGCATTGATCGCCAGCGATGCGATCGTCGCGATGAGGAATCCGGGCGTGCGTGACCTGCCGCGGGCCATCTCAGCTTCCTTCGCCGTCGGCGCGGCGCGCGGCCAGGCTCACGTTGGCCGCCCCCGCCAGGCGGCACTGGTCCATCACGCCGACCACGATCCAGGTCTGGCTCTCGCGGTCGGCGACGACCACGACCCCGCTCTCGGGATCCTCGGCCAGGGCGCGCTCGACGTGCGCCCGCACGCTGCGCAAGTCGATCGCCTTGCCTTCCCAGTAGATCCGCCCGTCGGCCGTCACGCCGATCAGGATGTTGCCGCGCTCCTTGATCTCGGCCGTGGCGGCGGTCGCGCGCTGCACGTCGATGCCGGCCTCGCGCACGAAGCTCGTCGTCACGGCGAAGAAGATGAGCAAGAGAAACACCATGTCGACCAGCGGCGCCATGTTGACGTCGACGCCGCGTCCGCGGCCCCCGCGCAGCGATCTACGGACATCCAGCATGGCGTCTACTCCTCGCCCGCGGCGCCGGCCGCCACGTGGCGCTCCAGGACCGTGCCGATCTCCATGAGGCGTCGCTCGAGCCGGGCCGCCTGCCGGCTGAGCGCCGCGCTCGACAGCAGGCCGGGGATCGCCACGACAAGCCCCATCTGGGTCGTGATCAGCGCCACCGACACCCCGCCGGCCAGGGCCTTGGCGTTGCCGGTGCCGAAGAGCGCGATCACATCGAAGGTGCGGATCATGCCGAGCACCGTCCCGAGCAGCCCCAGCAGGGGCGCGACCGCCGCCAGCACCGCAATGGCCGTCAGACTGCGCCGCAGTTCGGGGCGCAGGCGGTGGGCGCACTGGCGGAGGATCTCGCGATCGAGGTCGGCGTGGCCGCTGCGCTCGCGCAGGTACTCCTGCACCAGGCGCGCCCGCAGGCCGCGCGCGGCTCCCGCCAGCCGTCCGTCGCGCAGCGCGGCGACGGCCCGCTGGATGTCGATGTCCCCACCCGTCAGGCGCACCAGCGCGAGCACGCGCTCGAAGATCAGCGCCCACATCACGAGCGAGACCGCCACCAGCGGCACCATGATCCACCCGCCCTGGCGGAGGTACTCAAGAACCCGTTCGGCCAGCTCCATCCCGGCGCCGTTCCTTCTGGATGATGTTCACCAACGCGATCGCCTTCTCCTCCAGGTCGCCCACGATGTGATCCACGCGCCGCGATAGGAACGCGTGCAGCAGCATGATCGGGATCGCCACCGCCAGGCCCAGCTCGGTCGTCACCAGCGCCTCGCTGATCCCGCCCGACATGAGCTTCGGATCGCCTGTGCCGAACACGGTGATGACGCGGAAGGTCTCGATCATGCCGGTGACCGTGCCCAGCAGGCCCAGGAGCGGCGCCACCGCGCCGAAGACCGCCAGCACCGACAGGAACCGTTCGAGGCGCGGCAGCTCGCGCAGGATCGCCTCCTGCAGCACGCTCTCGAGCGTCTCGCGGTCCTCGCCGCGCGCGGCTAGGCCCGCGCTGATCACGCGCACGACCGGCCAGGGCTTCGCGCGGACCTCTTCGAGAAAGCCCTCGCAGCCGCGCCAGTCGCCGCGGACCGCCAGCTCGTTGACGCGCCCCATGATGCGATCGGTGTCGCCGCGCACGCGCCGGAGCCAGACGGCGCGCTCGATGACGAGCCCCAGCGCCACGACGCCGATGGCGAGGATGGGCCAGACAATGGGCCCGCCCGCCGCGAGGTGCTCGCGCCAGCTCTGGCGCTGCGAGAACTGACGCAGCGCCGCGCCGCCCGAGAGGTCCACGGGCGCCGTCTCGCTGCGGCCCGCCATGTAGCGCCCGAGCTCGCGGCGCACGCCGGCCGGCGGCAGCGCCGAGATCGCGGACAGGTGACGTTCCTCGGGCGCGTAGCGCAGGAAGCCCACCTCGCCGCCCAGGCGATAGGCCGCGGTGAACTTGCCCAGCCTGAGCACGTCCCCCGGCACCGTCTCGCCGGCGCGGTCGACGATGGGCACGCCGCTGCGCAGCGTGACCTCGCCCGCGCGGGCCGCCTCGTCCAGGAACAGGCGCGCCATGAGCGCCAGGTCGTCGATGTCGGGGAAGTAACCTTCTTCCAGGAGCGGCGCGATCTGATCCAACCGCTCGGGCGCCGACGCGGTGAGCAGCGAGGCGCGCAGCAGCGACTCGAGGTCGCGCGCCGCGACGCGGGCCACGCCCGAGATCTCCCGGAAATCGAGCTCGCGCCGCGACCACACCTCGGCGAGCCGCTCGCGCTCGCCGTCGAGCGCAGCGATGCGATTCTCGATCGCCGCGAGCTCGCGCGCGAGCCGCGCAGCCTCGCCCTCCCGGGCCGTCACCGCGGCCGTCAGGCTGTCGCGGTCCGCGAGGATGCGCGCCTGCGCTTCGCGCTGCTCCCGCAGCGCCGCCTCGCGATCCTCGCGCGCCTGGATCGCCGCGGCGCGCATGTCCTGCGCCCCTGCCGGCGGCGCGGCGCCCGTCAGGCAGGCGAGGGCGAGCACGCAGAGCAGCGCGCGGGCTGGGGTGCGCCTCATGGGTGGATCCTCCCCAGCGGCAGCGACACCAGGTCGACAGCGCGGCGATGCTCGGCCATCTCCATCGCCTGGCCGATGGCGCGGTGGTGCTTGCCCGGCAGATCCACCCATGCGCGCGCGACCCGATCGTACTCGCCCGCGCGGGCGCCGTCCGGCGTGCGCCAGAAGAGCGATAGGCGACCCAGGCGCAGGATGTCGACATAGAGCGAGTCGGCAGCGACCCGCACGCGGTCCTGGTAGACCTCGACCGTGCCGCCGTACTGGGCCTCGATCTGGAACGCCTCGAGCAGGCGGCGCAGCTTCTCGGAGGGCGGCACCTCGGGGCGCACAAGCTCCTGACGCAGGAGATCGAGGCGCAGGCGGCGCTCCGCGGGAAGAAACGGCAGGTCGGTCGCCACCCAGGTCTCCAGCCGGGCGAGCATCACGCCGAGCGTGTCCTCGAGCCCGGTCTGCAGGCGGTCCGACTCGTCCAGGCGACGTTCCAGCTCCGCCACGCGCGCCTCGAGACCGCCCAGGCGATCCGCCGCCAGGCTCCGGCGCTCGGTCAGATAGGCGATGCTCGCTTCAGCCGCGCGATAGCGCTGCGCCAGCGCCGATCGGTCGGCGGCCCAGACATCGGCCTGTTGCTGCGTGGCCTGCCGGATGCCGATCGTGCCGTCGATCGTCGCCTCGACCTCGGTCGCGGTCTCGGGCTCCTGGCCGAACGGCGACCAGAAACAACCCAGCAGCAGCAGCAGTAGTAGTCCCCCGATGGCCACCCTTCTGCCCATCCGATCCTCCTTCACCGATCGGTCGTCCCGCGGGGGGCACGGTCCCGTTCCACCGGCCCGCGGGAACCTCCCGCTACCCCCATCATCCCCCGCGCGGCTCTGTTTGACCACCCCCGAGAGAGGGAGTAAGCCCCGGCTCCCGGCGCTCGGGCTCACTCCCACGGCGAGGTGAAGTAGGTCTCCTCAGTGCTGGCGGATTGGCGAACCGCGTAATCGGAGATCCGCGTGTAACGATAGTGCAGGAACAGGCCGGCCGAGATCACGGTGGCCACAATCGCCAGTGCCGCGCAGGCCGCGCGCCAGCGGCGATGGGCCGCCCAGCGCCGCCACAACACCGCCGCGACGTCCGCCACCGCCAGGCACTCGCAGGGCAGATACCAGAACTGCCCGTAGGCGTGGAACGAGATTGGCCGCAGGAAGAGGAGCGCCCAACCCAGCGCGCCCAACGTCCCGCCCAGCAGGAAGCGCCGCTCCGGGGTGATCGCCGACAGGCCGCGCAGCCCCCCGGCCCGCCACAGGTCCTGCACCCGCCAGGCGATCCACACCAGGTAGAGCAAGAACGGCACGTTGGCGAAGTAAAGGCGGTGAAGGTCGGCCGCCTTGGCCAGGCGCGCGGGGATGGACGCGAGCGACACCGAGTGGGTGCCCCAGTGATCGGCCGCTTGAAAGAGCCTCAGCGGCTGCCATCCCCCGGCAGCGAGCAGGTGCAGCATGACGAGCGCGCCCGTGACCACACCGGTGACGAGCAGCGCCGCCGGCACGCGCAGATCCGCAGGCGCGCGCGGCGCAGGCCCGGCCGCAGTGGAAGCTCCGGCACCGCGCTGCCCGACCGGGCGCGGCCTGCCGGAGTCGTCGGCGCCGCCGTTCCCACCGGGTTGTTTCGCCGGCGTCAGACGCTCCGCGGCCTCGAGCAGCGCCTGGGCCGCCAGGATCACGTACGCGGTCCAGCTCGTCAGGCCGGCCAGCGCCCAGAAGGCCAGACTGAGCGCCAGGTCCCGGCGCGCGCCATGCCGGCGGTGCCGGGCCAGAAACACGAGCGCATACATCACCCAGCACAGGCCCACCGGTTCGTTGAAGGGCATCTTGCCGAAGTAGCTGCTCATCGGCACGAGCGCATAGAGCAGCAGGGCCACCGCCGATCGCAGGCGGTCGCGGCCGAAGAGCGTGCGCGTGAGGAGAGCGAACCCGAGGTACCCCAGCAAGTGAAAGATCGCCGGCAGGACGCGCGTCGCCGTCGGGCTCGCGTCACCCGTGATGGCGTAGGCCACCGCCGCGAGCGTGCCGTAGAGCGGCGGATGGTGCAGATAGGGCGCCAGGGCCCCGTCGGGCCTCCGCGCGAAGAAGTCCTGGCCCAGGGTCGCGCCCCAGCCCGCCCGCAGCCGGGCGGAAGCGACCGCTTGGGTCCAGGAGCCATTGTCATCGTGGATGTACTGCCAGGGGGCATCGATGTGGATCGATAGCAGACCGGCGAGCAGCAGCCCGCCGGCCAGGGTGATCAGCGCCGGGAAGCGCCGCGCTCCGGTTGTGTCCATGGCCCCGCCGTCTGCCGGTGATGCGATCCGTGCAGGTGAAATCGAGCGGAGTGTAGCCAGGCAAGCGCCGGCGGGCAAGCTGCTTGGCCAAGTCCGGGGCTGGTGGTACTATAGTGGCATCGCTGTTGAAGTGGAGTGGTCGCCGGTGACATGAAACGAGGTGCGTAGTGATGAGAATCCTCCCGGGATGGTTGTCTGTGTGTGTGCTGCTCACGGTCGCGGAGTCCGTGCCGGCCGAACTCCCCGAAACGATCTGGTGCCGCGTCTTCGCGGGCCAGGGGTCGGAGGTTGGCTACGGCATCGAGGGCACGCCGGACGGCGGATTCATCGTGGCCGGCTATACCGACTCCTACGGCCCCGGCGACAAAGACGGCTACCTGATTCGCTTGACCGCCGCGGGTGACACGCTGTGGACACGCCTGTGCGGCGGCGCACGCGATGACAATCTCCGCTGTGTCCACGTCACCACCGACGGCGGCTTCGTGGCGGCCGGCACGACGGAGTCCGGCGGATCGGGCTACGAAGATGTCTGGCTGCTACGCACCGACGAAGATGGGAACACGCTGTGGTCGCGCACCTACGGCGGCACGAGCTCGGACCATGGGTGGAGCGTGCGGGAGACGCGCGACGGGGGGTTTGTCATCGTCGGCCACACCTGCTCCTTCGGCGGCTGTGATTGGGATGCCTGGCTCATCCGCACGGACCAGGGCGGCAAGGAAGTCTGGCGTCGGGTCTTTCCAGGGTACTCCGATTATTGGGACTATGCCCGCGACGTCCTGGAAGACAAGGACGGTGGCTTCCTGGTCGTGGGTGAGACCGCCATGGGCGGTCTCGGAGAATACGACATCCTGCTCATCAAGGTGAGCACCGGCGGCGACATCCTGTGGACCAAGACCTATCCCCGGGAAGGGGAGCAGAGCGGCCAATCGATGTGCGCCACGCAAGACGGCGGCTATGTGATCGCGGGGCGTAACTATGACTGGCGGGCCCTCACCAGTTCCATTCAGCTTCTGAAAGTCAGCCAGGCGGGTGACCCGCTCTGGCTCCAGGTCTACGCCATGGCCGACAACGCGGGTGGCCACTGCGTCTACGAGACGGCCGACGGCGACCTCGTGGTGGCCGGTCACAGCGGTACGTGGAGCGACCCGGACGCCTACCTGCTCAAGACCGATGCCCTCGGCGAGCCGGTGTGGGAGGGCAGCATCGCCGCGGCCGGCCGGGACTTTGCCTATGCGGTCTGCCCCGCCCAGGGCGGCGGCTACGGTCTGCTCGTCACGACGGCCCCACCCACCACTCCCGTCCAGCCGTCCGATCTGTGGGTCCTCCGGCTGGACGGTGAGTTCTCGCGGGTCGATGAGATCCTCGCGGCGCCGCCCACGGCGCTGGTCTTGGGGCCGGTGTTGCCCAGCCCGGTCCACGAGGAAGCCACGGTGCTGCTCCAGGCTCCCGCCGGCGATCCGGCCGTGTTGAGTCTCTACGATGTCTCCGGCCGGCTGGTCCGCTGCCTGTGGCGAGGGGCGGGCGCCAAGCGACCCGAGCAAGTCAAGCTCAGCCGGCAAGGGTTGAGCTCGGGGGTCTACTTCCTGAGGCTCCAGGCCGGCGCTCGAACCGTCACGCGCCGGGTTTCGCTGGGCGGGTAGGCGCGCCGCCCGCCCTACCGGCGGCGAGACGAGCCGTGGCGGCCCCCGGCGGGGGGCGCTCGAAGCTCCCGCGCCCGCGCCAGCAGCGCGCTGTGCGGGTCCTTCTGCTGCCACGCGTCGATCAGCTCGGCGCATTGCTCAGGGCCGCCGTGGGTGGCCATGATCTCGACCGCTCGATAGAGGTACGATCCTGCCTCAGCGGCGCTCTGGGCCTCGAGCAACCAGGTGCCGACCTGACCGAGCAAGGCCGCGTAGTTCAGACACAGGTTACCGATCGCTTGCTCGCGATCCCAGTCGACGAAGGGGTCCCGTGCCCCTTCGAACAGGTAGACCGTGTCGATCAACTCACGCGTGCGCTCGCGATCCACTTGCCCGTCACCGCTGCTGGGTGACTCATCCCCTCGGACCCGCCGCAGCAGGCCCTCGAGGACCAGGGGCGCGTCGGTCGCGATGTTGCCCATGGACACCGTCACGCTGTAGCAGAGCGGCCGAGCACCGGCGGACGCGCGGGTGTTGAGCACCATGTGCCGCTGCACCTGATCGGCGATCTTGGCATCTCGCTGGTGCCGCAACGCATCGATCTCCTCATCGGCGTAGGTGATCAGCGCCCCGCGATCGCGCCAGTAACGGATGTACCAGAGGGTGTTGAGGAGGGACAGATTGACAATGGCGACGTCCGGGCGATCGCCCGTGATCGCCTGGTACGCGAGCGGCGGGTAGGTGTCGTTGTCGCCGTTGGTCAAGATGACCGCCCCCGGCGGGGCGCCGGCAACCATGTTGTGGCCCCAGTCCAAGAGCGGTCGGGGCATGTCGCCCAGCGCCACCACGCGGCGCAAGCACTCGGCCGCCGTGGCCTCATCACCGCCACGCAGCGAGGCAGCCCACAGCGTGTAATAGATGTCAACGCACTGTGGGTCCCCCGCGGCCGCCTGGAGCAAGTTTTGGTGAGCCAGCCGCCAGACAGGGTCCTGCTCGCTGTGGATGTACTGAAAGCAGTGGGCCGCCGCCGCGGCCGCGTTCGAGGAATCCACGGCATAGGCCTGCGCGTAGCGCTCGACGCCCTCGTCATACCGGCCGGCGTAGCGCAGCGCGTCGCCCCACTCGACCAGCGCCCGCGCATCGCCCGGATGACCCTGCGTGTAGGCTTGCCACTGCCGGGCCAGATCCTCGTAGGCGGCCTGGTCCAGGATTCTGTGGCGCCAGGAAAGCACCTCGGGAGGCCGCGTCGCGTCAGCCGCCTGGGGATAGACCCAGATGGGGAGATCAATGCACTCGAGCGGCGGCAACCCGCCCGCCCCTGCGGCTTGGCCGGCCGCCCGGATGGCCAGGGTCACGACGGCCGCCGCGACGACCAGATTCCCAAGGTGGATGCGGCGCCGGCCGCATCGATCGGCGCTGCGGGTCATGAGCGTCTCCTCCGTGACTGGGTTCTTCTGCAGGGCCGCACCGCCGCGTGGGTCCACACCGCTCGGCAGCGCCGGCAGCGCCCTGCCGGACCGATATCGCCCAGGAATTCAACGCGCCGGCCCCCCTCAGCGTTCGAACCGCGAGGGCAGGTCAGGCGTTATAGAGAGGGTCTTGGGGCCCGGGCAGGCCGGGTTGCCCGCCCGCCGAAGGCGGAACAGCTGTGGACGTATCGGCTCAGTCGGTCGTGCTGCTCCTGGCCGTGATGCTGGGCATCGTGGCGCTGGCCGGGTTCGTCCAGCTGGCACACGGGCTGCGGCGCGCCCTGGGGAATCGCCGCCCGGGCGCCGGGGATGAGGCCGGGGCGGAAGCCTGGCTCGAGGAACCCGCCGCCGTGACGGACGAAGCCGAGCAGCTCTGCCTCGAGCGTTGGCAGGCCCTCCTGAGTGGACCAGGCCCCGGGGCCCGGTGGACCGGCGTGGGGCCGGCCGGCGGCACCGAACCGGCCGGGGCGTTCTCCCGCCCGCGCCGCCGGCGGGTCTTGATCGGCGCCCTGATGGCGGCCGCGTTGCCCGCGGGGTATCTCTCCTGGACGCTCCTCCAACCCCCTGTGCGGGAGATCGATGACCCCGCCGATGTCCTTGAGCTCGTTTCGATCGACAAGTGGGCCGATGCGGTGAGCATGTTTGAGGACAAGTTGCGCGTGCGCTTCACCTATCGCAATCGCGGCGCCCGGCGAGTGGACGCCTTCAATGTCTATATGCGGCTCGAGGATGAACCCGGGCGCGTCGTGTTGCAGGACTTGATCAGCGTGAGCAATCCGGTCGCCCCGGGGCAGACGTCCACCTGGACGCAGACTTACTGGGGGACGTGCAAGCAGGTCAGCTCGCCCGACGCCTGGGCCGGCTTGCTGCAACGCGACATCCACGCCTATCGGATCGAGTGGCGGCCGCTCGGATTGGTGTACGATGATGGCGAAGGGCGCACGACCCTGGGAGCAATGCCGCGCGACTCCATGGGGGAAACTGAACGATGAGCGCCAGCGAACCGCCTGACGGTGGGCGTGAGGCCACCGACCTGGAGCTGCTGCGGGGCATCGCCAGCGGCTCAGCGGAGGCGTTTCACTGCTTCTACCAGCGGTGGGCGCCGCGCTTGGGTCCGTTCCTCACGCGCGCCGCCGGCTCCCCGGATGTGGCGGAGGACCTGCTCCAGGAGGCGTTCCTGCGGATTCTACGCGCGGCGCCCGCGTTCGAGCCACGCTCGACGGTGAGCGCGTGGGTGTATCGGATCTGCGCGAATCTCGCCTACAGCCACTGGCGTCGCGTCGCGCGCTCACCCTTTCAGGGAGGCGACCCCCTGATCGCAGGCGCACTGATCGCCGATGAACGCGCCGAGAACCCCGCGGAGCGCAGCGTGCGCCGCGCTTTTCGTGAGGCGCTCAACGCCGCACTCGCAGAGCTACCAGCCAATCAGCGACTGGTCTTCCTGCTCAAGGCGGATCGGGGACTGACCTATGAGGAGATCGCGGCCGTGTTGCAGTGCCCGGAGGGCACCGCCAAGTCGCGCTTCCACTACGCCGTGCTCCGGCTGCGTGAGCAGCTGCAGCCCTGGTGTGCTGGACTCCACGATCGGAGCGTACAGGCAGCAGCCGAGATCTTCCTGCGTCACTCGCAAAGCTGAGGTTCGGCATCATGGGTGTGAGGCAAGAACCATGAACTGCAAAGAACAGACCCGCTGGCAGGCCATGATCATCGACCGACTGGCCGATGAGCTGAGCGAAGAGGACGCCGTGCTCCTCGAACAGCACCTGGGCGAGTGTGAAAGCTGCATGCGCGAGGCCCAGGTGCTGACCGGCGTGTTGCGGACCGCCGCCGAGGCTGAGGAGTGGCAGCCGAACCCGGCGCTCGAGGCGCGCCTCGCGGCCGCGCTGCACGATCTGCAGGCGGGCGCGGGCCTGCAGATGGCAACCGGGGTGGATCCTGGCGCGCCCACGGTTCGCAGCGCGGTGCCCCCGGCGCCCCGTCGCGGCTGGCTGGCAAGCCTGGCGAATCTTGGCTTCCGGCCGTTGCCCTTCTACGCCGCCGCCGCACTGGTCCTGGTCGCCGCTGCGGCCGGCTTCTGGACCGGCCGCGGACAGCCCGGGGAAACAGCCACTGGCACGCATCGGGCCGACGCCGGCTGGAGCCAGGTGCCGAGCGACACCAGCCGGATGTCGGTTCCCCCGGCGGCGGGAGAACCGGGCACCGCGCTGCTGCCATCCTCTCCGTCCTTCGCCGCGGCGGACCCGGGCGCGCGGCTACGTGCCACGAGCCTGCAATTCGTCACGGTGCGATCGGACGCGGTCGATCTGCCGGGACTGATGCTCGCCGACAGTCTGTAGCTCTGGCTTTAGCCGACCTCGGGGCGGGTGCCATCGTGGCCCTCAGCGGGCATCGGGGCTACTCGGACCGGTCAGACTACACGCGGGCAAATAGCGCCACGAGCCGCGGCTTCGCCACCCGCTCGAAATCGGCGTAGGCCATGCGGATCAGCTCCGTGTGGGTGCCGGCGTTGAAGGCAATGTGCTCGTCTTGGGAGAGCTGCTCGGAGACGTACATATCCACGTCATAGAGATTGCCCAACGGCGGCATGGCCCCCGGCTCGCAATCGGGAAAGAGCTCGCGGAACTCCTTCTCGCTGGCGAGCTCCACTTCCTTGGCCCCGATCAGATCCCGCAGCAGATCGAAATCGACCCGGTACTGCGCCGGGAGGACCAGCATGGCCATGCGCCCGTCGATGCGAGCCATGACGGTCTTTGCCAGCTCCTGGCCGGGAACGTGCGCCGAAGCCGCTGTCTCCTGGGCGGTGTACGTACGCGTGTGGTTGAGGACCTGATAGGCGATCTTGTGCTTGTCGAGGAACTCCTTGAGTGCCTTGGCGGGCATGGCACCACCTCCTCTCTCGGGGCGGTCATGGCAACCGGCGACAGAAGACCCCACCCGCTCACAACCCCCGCACGCCTTGAATCTACCGGACCTGCCCACGGCTTTCCAGGCGAGATCGGGCCCGGAGGTGATCTCCTGCGGCCGCGCGAGGGCCGGCAGCGGGCACGGCAGCGCGAGGGCCGGCAGCGTGAGGGCCCTCAGGGTGATTCCCGTGCCCTGCTGCCCGGTCGGTGTTAGAATCGCCGGGCGCCCCGCGTATGCCCTTGCGGACGCGCTCCGTCCCGCGGGGCGACCCGCAACCGCCGTCGGAGGCCTCCATGCGACGCGCGCCTTGGTCAGTGGCCCTGATCCTGGCGGCCTGCCTGCTGCCGCCCCTGTCGAATTCCAGGCCCGTCGCCGGCGGGACCCAGACTTGGACCGTCCTGCCCGATGGTTCCGGTGACTTTCCCACGCTGCAGGCAGCCATCGACGGCGCGCAAGCCGGCGACGTGATCGAGCTGGGCGACGGCGTCTTCACGGGCGACGGCAACCGCGACCTCGACTTCGGCGGCCAGGGTCTGGTGCTGCGCTCCGCCAGCGGCAGTCCGGAGGCGTGCATCATCGACTGCGGGGGCTCGGCGAGCGAGCCCCATCGGGCGTTCTACTTCCACAAGGCCGAGCCCAGCGATGCGCAGGTGGCCAGTCTCACGATCACAGGGGGCTGTGCAGAGCTCGGCGGTGCGGTGGCCATCTTCTACAAGGCCTCACCGGCGTTCGCGGACTGCATCTTCTCCGGCAACCGCGCGCTCAAGGGTGGCGCTGTCTACCTGCGGGGGGCTTCGACCAGCTCCTTCGCCGGCTGCATCTTCCACCAGAACACCGCTAGCGGCCATGAACCGGCCGGCGGGGGACTCTATTGCGACAGCGCCCCGGCAGACTTCGACCGCTGCCGATTTGAGGCCAATGTCGCCGACGGCTTCGGTGCCAACGGCGGCGGGGCGGCCTGCGTGGGCAGCAGCGCGCGCTTCACCGACTGCGAGTTCGTCGGCAACCTGGCGACCGAGGAGACGGACTTCTGCGCCGGCGGTGGACTGCATACCTGGAACGGCGGCCCGCAACTCGTCCGGTGCCTCTTGCGCCAGAACTCCGCCGGCCAGAGCGGCGGAGCCATTTGCTGCGTCGATGACGCGCTGGCCCTCGAGGCCTGTGTGCTGGCGCGCAATTGGGGCGGCTTCGGCGGAGGCATCAACTGCTGCGGGTCCTCCAACATCACGCTCACCGGCTGCACGCTGCGCAGCAATGCCACCACCGACGGGGGCGCGTCCATCCTCCTCGGCTGCTACGCGCACGCCGAGATCGAGCTCTGCCTGATCGCCGGCGGCACCGGTGGCCCGGCCGTGACCTGCGGCGCGGTGAGCACGGCGACCTTACGCTGTTGCGTCATCCACGGACACGCGGAGGGTGACTGGGTCGGGTGCATTGAGTCCCAGCTCGGTGCCGACGGCAACTCGGCGGCGGATCCGCTCTTCTGCGCCGATTCGCTAACGGTCGCCGTGCAGTCGCCCTGCCATCCGGACAGCAATGCGTGCGGCGAGCAGATCGGCGCTGGGGGCATCGGATGCTCGACGGGCGTGCTCGAGGTGCTCACCTGGGGCAGGATTAAAGCTCGCTTCCGCTAGCAGGTCACCCCGCCGCGGTGCCGTGCCCTGCCGCGGCGCTGGGCCCCGCCGCCTTCACGGCACGAGCCGGTAGTAGGCGCGCTTGCCCAGACGGATCAGGACCCCCCCGGCCGGCACCTGCGCGTGCGCCTCGGCGTCGCGCACCGGCTCCTGCTCGACGTAGAACCCACCCTGCGCCATGAGGCGGCGCATCTCGCCCTTGGATTTCGTGAGCTTCAAGCCCGCGCACAGGTCGACCCAGCTCGCCGACCGCAGCTCGGCCGGCACGCGCACTTGGGGCACCTCGTCGGGGGCCTCCTTCTGCTGGACCACCTGCCGGAACATCTCCTCGGCCGCCCGCGCGGCCTCAGGCCCGCGGTATTGCTCGACCAGATTGGCGGCCAGGCGCTTCTTGACCTCCATGGGATTGCTGCCGTCGCGCAGCCGGGCTTTGAGCGCGTCGATCTCGGCGCCGCCGAAGGAGCTCGTCAGCTCGAGGTACTCCGGGAGGTGCTCGTCGGCGATGCGCATCGCCTTGCCATACATGTCGAAGGGCTCGTCGTTGATGTTGATCGTGTTGCCGTAGCTCTTCGACATCTTGCGCCCGTCGGTGCCGATGATGATCGGATTGGTCACCATCACATGCGGAGAATCGCCGAAGTGCTGCTGGATCGCCCGCCCGGCGAGCATGTTGAAGTGCTGGTCGTAGGCGCCGACTTGTACATCGCACTTCAGGGCGTAGGCATCGTAGCCCTGCATCAGCGAGTAGAGCGCTTCGTGAAAGCGCAGCGACTCCCCGCGCTCCATGCGCTGCTGGAAGTCGCGCCGGGCGATGATCTGCTTCATCGGGAAGATGCTCGCCAGCTCGATGATGTCGGCGAAGGTGAGCTTCGCCAGCCAGTCGCCGTTGTAGCGCACCTCGGTGCGCTCGCGATCGAGCACGCGGAAGGCCTGGTCGGTGTAGGTCCGGGCCAGCTCGAGCACCTCCTCGTGCTTGAAGCGCCGGCGCTCGCTCGCCTGACCGCTCGGGTCACCGAGCGTGGCGGTGTAATCGCCGATGAGGAAGACCACCTGATGGCCGAGTTGCTGAAACTTGCGCAGCTTCTGGAGCGGCACGAAGTGACCCACGTGCAGGTCCGTGCCGGTGGGGTCGACGCCGAGATAGACGCGCAGCGGGCGGCCGAGCTTCAGCTTCGCGCGCAGCTCCTCCTCCATCTGGGCCCGCAGGCCCCGGCCGTCGTCCGTTTCGAGCGCGCCCCAGTCCTCGGCCTCATCCGCGAAGCGGGTGGCGCGCATCAGGATCTCCACCTGCTCATCGACGCTGTACTGCTTGTCGGCCACTACCCTGATCCCCCGTTGTCCGCGACGGCCTCGGCCCGCGGTCCCCTCGCGGCGCCGCTGGCCCGGCCACCACCCTACCCTACCCCTTGATCACCGCCAGGGGCCGCAGGCGCGCCACCTTGAGGCTGATCCCCGCGGCGTGCATCACCTCGACCACCTGGCTGACGTCCTTGTAGGCGTCACTCATCTCTTCGGCCACCGTGCGCCGGTCTTTCGCCATGACTTGGATGCCCCGCTCGCGCATCTCCCCGATCAGGTCCCGGCCCTGGAAGCGCCGGATCGCCTCGTGGCGCGACATGACCCGCCCCGCACCGTGGCAGCTCGAGCCCCAGGTCATCCGCAACGACGCCTCCTGCCCGACGCAGACAAAGGACTCGGTGCCCATGTCGCCCGGCACCAGGACCGGCTGCCCGCTGCGCCACGGATTGGGCACCCCCGCCGGCGGGTAGGCGCGGGTGGCACCCTTGCGGTGGACGCACAGGGTCCGGGTCCGGCCGCCCACCTCGTGCTGCTCGAGCTTGGCGATGTTGTGGCAGACGTCGTAGAGCAGGCGCATCCCCAGCGCGCGCGGGGAGATCCCGAGTGCCTCCATGAGGGCGCGCTCCGCCAGCGCCATGATCGTCTGCCGGTTGGCCCAGGCGTAGTTGGCCGCGCAAGCCATCCCGGCCAGGTACGAACGCCCTTCCTCCGATTCGACCGGCGCACAGGCGAGCTGCCGATCAGGCAGATGGATGTCGTATTGCCGCACGGCCCGCGCCATCACCTTCAGGTAGTCATCGCAGACCTGATGGCCAAAGCCGCGCGAGCCGGTGTGGATCTGCAGCGCGATCCGCCCCTGGACGAGGCCGAATTCCTCGGCCGCCTCGGGGTGGTAGATCTCCTCGACGATGTCCACCTCGACGAAGTGATTCCCCGATCCCAGCGTGCCGAGCTGCTCGCGGCCGCGGGTGCGCGCGCGCTGGCTGACCGCGCCCGGATCCGCGCCCCGCAGGCAGCCCTGCTCCTCCGTGTGCGCGAGATCCGTCTCCGAGCCGTGTCCCTGCTCGACCGCCCAGCGCGCCCCCTTGACCATGACCTGCTCGAGCTCGCGCTCCGAGACCTTGTCGATCGCGCCGGAGGACCCGACGCCGGTGGGGATGTGCGCGAAGAGCGCGCGCACGACGTGCTCCAGCTTGCCGTGCAGGTCCTCGGGACCGAGCAGGGTTGTCGCCACGCGCACGCCGCAGTTGATGTCGTAGCCGACGCCGCCCGGGGAGATCACGCCGCCTTGCGCGGGATCGGTCGCCGCCACACCGCCGATCGGGAAGCCGTAGCCCCAGTGGATGTCCGGCATCGCCATCGAGTAGCCGACGATACCGGGCAGATGGGCCACGTTGGCGACCTGGGCGAGGCCGCCATCGGAGCGGACCCGGTCGATCATCGCGTCAGTGACGTAGACCCGACCGGGCACTCGCATGCCGCCGCGCGGCTCGATCTCGAAGAGGTAGGGTTGCACGCGGCGCAGCGACGCTTCGTGCGGCTGATTGCGCGGGTCCAGCTCACCCCCGCCGCCGGGGTAGCTCTCGTCCGGCTTCGAGCGCTCGCGCGACCCCGCCGGCACGCGAGCTGCGGGATGCTCGGGTCGCCCGGCATGCTCGCGCCGCGCGGAACGTTCTTGGGGCTGGTGGTGCCCACGCTGCTTGTGCCGCTTCATGACCTCTTCCCCGGGCTAGGTGTCCAGCACGATCAGAAGATCATACCCGTCGGCAGCGCGCGGGTCGATGCGCAGGTCGTGGTACGTCGCCGCCTTGACCCCGACGCCGGACGGGTGCCGCTCCGGATCGTACGCCTCTCCCACCAGCGCCGCCGTGAGTCGGAAGCCTGCGGGGGCCTCTTCGATGCGCAGCCGCTCGACGCGTGCCCAGCGCCGCCGGCCCACGTCGTGCAGGTAAAGGATCTCGTTGAGCCAGCATACCATCAGCTCTTCGAGATCCAGCCCCTCGAGCGTAACGTCGGTGCTCTCGGCCGGCCGCACCGTGTCCGGGTCGGTGAGCAGGCGCAGCAGGCCGAGCGACGCCTGACGGAACAGGCCCTCGCGATCGCGGGCCCAGACGCGCAACGCCACGTCCGCTGTGTGGCCGGTCGGCTGTGAGCCCTCGGGTTCCGCGTGCCGCACGCCTGCTCTCCTCCCACTCATCCCCAGCTTCTGCCGCCCGGGCCATTCGGATAGTATCGGCTTGGACCGGCGCGCGGTAGCGACGGTTTGGCAGGCGTTTCGGGCTGCTCTGCAGTCGTGGTGGGGGCGAGTGAATCGCCTTGTCAACTCCCCGGGCGGATGATAGCAAGGGAGTAGTGGTCTTACGCCGGCTGGGATCTGGACCACCGGTCGGCCAAGGCAGCTCCGGCGCACCGACGCCCGCCGGCGGACTGGGGTGCGAGTGCCCGGCAGGCCCGAAACGAAGGCGTACGAGGGTGAGAACCATGATCGCAGGATGGGGCGGGCGGGCGGCGCGGGTACCGGCGTGGATCCTGGGACGGGCCCTGGCGGAGCCGCCGGCAACCCGGCGGGCGCGTTGGATCGGACTCCTGGCTCTAGCCGTCTGCGCCAGCATCATGCTGGTCAGCGGCTGCTCCGAGGATGAGAAGTGCGCGGCCTGCCCCTCGCCCGCGGTATGGCTCGATGAGATCCGTGCGATCCCCGAATCGACCTCCGTGGGCGATTCGCTCCACATGTGGGGGATCGGCGGGGGCGCGGGGCTGACCTTCCAGTGGAGCGCCACGCACGGCCGCTTCGTCGTAGTCGACGAGTACTACGCCCGCTGGAAGGCCCCGGACGAGCCGGCCGTGGTCACGATCACGCTGGTGGCCTACAACCAGACCGAGAGCGCCACCACCTCGCTCGTCGTCCCGGTGGGCATGTACGTGCCGCGCAAGACCCCGGCCTACGCGGGCGCTTCGTACTGCGGGCTCGAATGCCACGACGTCGCCAGCCATGGGCAGCGCTATGACACCTGGGCCACGAGCGCGCATGCCCGGGCGTTCGAGGGGATCGAGGCCGATCCGGGGTTTGCCCCCTCTTGCCTGACGTGCCACACCGTCGGCGCCGGCGACCTCAACGACGAGGGCCGGCCGCTCCACAACGGCGGCTTCGACGAGGCCCCCGTCGCCCGCCTGGCCGGTGTGCAGTGCGAGAGCTGCCATGGACCTTTGGCCGATGCGCGCGGCGACACGATCGCGGCGCACGGCACTGCGGCGATGGGCGACTTCCTTCTGGAAGTCGGCACCGCCAGCCATCCGACCGGCTGCGGCCGCTGCCACGAAGCGGCCCTGCACGAGCACAAGCTCGTCTCGGAGTGGTCGAGCAGCCGTCATGCGTATGCCCACGAGGCGGCCGCCGTCGAGGGCGATCCGGCGTGCGCCGGCTGCCACACGGCGCAGGGGTTCATCGAGCGCACCGTCAGTGGGACCGCGCCCGCCCAGGCGCCCACCAGCCCGGTGGCGGTCACCTGCGCCGCCTGCCACGACCCGCACGCCGCCACGCACCCCGGGGATCTGCGCGTCGGCTACGAGCGCGACGACGATCTGTGCCGCCGGTGCCACACCAACGCGGGCAGCGCCCCCCTGGCGACGCCCCACGCGCCCCAGGCGCAGATGCTGGCCGGCGAAGGCGGCTACGAGTACGCTCTGGCCGACCCGCCGTCTTCGCCGCACATCGATGTCGCGGGCAACGGGTGTGTACGATGCCACTACCCGGACGGCACCAGCCAGGCGGGCCATCGTTTCCGGCATGACAATCAGAGCTGCACCGCGTGCCACCGGGATGCCAACCCGAACACGCTCACCTGGAGCCGCGGGCGGACCGAGATCATCGGGCTGCTGGCACAGCTCCAGGGCGAGTTGGCGCAGGCGACGGCGGCCGACAGCGCCACCGAGGGATTCCTCCGCGCCGAGTACAATCTGAAATTCGTGCAGGCCGACCGCAGCAATGGGGTGCACAACCACAAGTACGCCAAGGCTCTGCTGGAATCGTCGATTGCGGATTTCGAACCGAGCCGCTGATCACGCGCGCGAGTGGCCGGACGCGCGGCGCAGGCGCACGATCGTCGCGCCCCAATGCCCGCGATGCGCCGGGGCCAGGCCGAACGACGATACTGCTGGATGGTCGGCCAGCACGCGTGCGACCGCCTCGCGCTGCATCCCGATCCCCTTGCCGTGCACGATGCGCACCTCGATCAGACCCGCGCGCTGTGCCTCGTAGAGATACTCAACCACGACCTCGGGTACGTCCCGTGCTGGAATGGTGTGCAGATCGAGCTCGTCGGTGATCGGGAGCGCCACGGGTTCGCCGGTCGGATCGTCCGCTGCATCTGGGCGATCATTACCCGGGGACTCCTCCCGGCGATCATCGCCCAGGGACGCCCCCCCGCGATCATGATCCGGCGTCCTGCTTTCCATGGAAGGCCCCCTCGTAGCGCTGTCCATCGTAATGCAACGTGTAGGTGATGACGGCGGTGGCGGCCAGCATGGCCGCCACCGAACAGTATTTGTCCGTCGACAGCCCGAGGGCTCGCTTCACCTTGGCGGGGACAATCGGATCGGTCTGGATATGGTAGTCGAGGTGAATGCGGGTATAGACGCGAGGATGCTCGGGAGCGCGTTCAGCCGCGACCTCGATGCGCAGTTCCTGGATCGTCACCCGCATCCTTTGCAGAATGCTGACGAGATCCACACCCGAGCATCCAGTCAGGGCCCCCAGGAGCGCCTCCATCGGCGCGGGGCCCGCCGGCTGAAAACCAGGACTACTGCCGAGATTGGCGTCCGTGGCATGACTGACCGCGCCCACGTGGTGAACGAAGTGGGCACCGCTCTGCCAGACCGTCAGCGAGCGTTTGACGTCTGCGGCATCCGACATCTTGCGTCCTCCCCCTGGCCGCACAGCTAACCCCTTGGGGCCGGGAGATGCAACCGCGTCCGTGCGGCGGCAGCAATGCGGCAACACTGCGGCGACAATGCAGCGACACTACAGCAAGGGGAGACCCGCTTATTGCGCAGATCTCCCCGGTTTCCGTCCCTCAGACCAGTCTCCCGATCACCTCCCCCAATCCCGACCGATGGTTGCATGCGGCCCGGTCCGTCCGGGAGGTCATCCTCGTGGAACCGTCTGGGATGAAAATCCTTTCGCCTTCAGATCGCTGCCAACCTCCCTTGCAGCTTCGTTCAGGCCGCCGTCGTGAACTCCCCGCCTGGCGAACCTTGATACTCACCCCACCACGGCGAGGTTCCTCGATTCCAGGCCCACGGGAAGTTGTAGGCAGGCGTCTGCAGCGAACCGAAGTACGACCCGTACGGCGTCGCCCACCGCGGGTTGCCGTAGTTGGACTCCCCGTGCGGCCATGGGCCGAAGGTGGGTCCGTTGGGCCCCGCATAGGTCTGACCGAACGGCCATCCGTAGCCGTATTGAAACGGCCAGAATGCAGTGTTGTGGGGTTGGGGCCAGCCACCGTATCCAGGTGTGTTTGCGAAGAACGGGCGGCCCCACGGAGCTGCGTTCGAGGCCCACGCGCCAAACTGGCGGCCGAAGAACCCCGGGTGCTGGCGATAACCGAACGGGCCGTACGGATAGCTGGTCGGACCATAAGGATAGCCCTGGTTACCCCAGGAGTTCTGGAACCAGGGGAACTCGAAGTTCTGGATCGGTGCGGACGGGTAGTTCTGCACCGGTGCAGACGGATAGGCACACCAGGGCGCGCCCGGTTGCATGTTGGGGCCGTAGCTCCAAGCGAAGAACGGGTTCCAGGCGAACTGCCCCGCATAACCATACTGCCAGGGATACGAGCCGTAGCCGTAGGGGGCGCCCAGGTTCTCATGGGGCTTCACGTTCTCCGCGGTCTCGCCACCCTTGTTCTGTTCGTCGGGCTGGGTCGGGGGACCGCCGGCGGGCCGACCGCTCCAGGGTCCCTGCTGCATCCACGGGCCATAGGGCGGTTGCTGCCCCTGGGGCCACGGTCCCCAGTAGGGCCATTGCTGGAATGCGTTCTGGTTTTCCAAAGTCCTTCTCCTCCCTGTTGATGGGGTCTCACTGGATCGCCGCTCAGTCTGGCTGAGCATAGGTTGCCTCCCCAACCATCGGATGTGCTGGGTGCTTTCCTTGGTGCGAAAGCGAAAAGGGAGAAGCGGCGCAGCTTCAGGTCAAGCCGCCCGGGAGTTGGTCTGGGCCCAGCGACGCGGGGGCCTTATCTCAAGACCACCATCTTGCGCCCGTGTTCACGGTCCTCGACCGTCAAGCGCGCGAAGTAGATGCCGGCGGGCGCCTGGGCCGCCTGCCAGTGGGCGTTGTGCCACCCCGGCTGCTTCCACTCGTCGCGCGCGAGGGTGGCGACGAGCCGGCCGTTCAGGTCGAAGACCTCGAGGCTCACGCGCGCGCTCTGGTCGAGCCGATAGCGCAGCGCGGTCTCGACGCGGAATGGATTGGGCCAGGCGCCGCGGAAGAGGACCTGGGTCGGTGGCCGGTTCGCGGCGGCCGCGACAGCCGCGAAACCCCCTTCCGCGAGGCGCGTTTCCTCGTAGGACACCGTGACGCCGGATGCCTCCGAGGGCACGCGGAGCTGCACGAAGCGGTAGTTGTTCGGATAGGGCACGTCGAGCGGCAGGGTGAGCGGCTGCCAGTCGAGCCACTCCACCACGCGGATGTCGTCGAACCAGGCGTAGGCGTCGCCGCTCGTGGGGGCATCCAGGGCCGTGCGCACGTTGAAGTAGATGCCCTCTTCCGGAGCCTCGAAATCCGCCGTGTAGTACGTCCAATCCATGGTCGTATTCACCGGTGCGCCCATGTCCTCCGTTGCGATCTGATTCCAGGTGTAGCGCTGCCTGTAGAAGCGCACGGAGAACTTGGCGTTCTTGGGATTGTCGGTCTTCATCCAGCCGCACAGGCTGTAGCGGCCCTTGGCAATCGCCGGCAGGTGCTTCTCGAGCATGTTGACGACGTTCTCGCTGGCACCCTCGGCGCGGTGCAGGCAGAGCGAGTGGCCCCCTTCATAGAAGATCTCATCGTCGATCCACTCGTCCTGGCTGTTAAGCAGCCACATGTGGTGGCCTTCCTCTTCCATCTCATAGCGTCCGAACCACAGCACCTCGCGGCCCCAGCAGACCTCGCAACTCTGCGGATCAACACCCGCGACCGACAGGATCTTCGACAGGCTGCCCGCACCGGCCAGCGCGATGGGCTCCGAGTACCAGTAGGTCGATCCGCTCTGCACGAACCCCGCCTCGCCCTGCGACTGGGTGACGACCGGCGTGGCCTGCGCAGGATCGATGAAGACCACGCCGAGCGGCGCGTCGTAGTCGGCCCCGACCACTGCGCCGAGCTGGCGCGAGTAGTCGGCCATACGGTCGATGATCTCGCGCGCCAGGCGCGTGTGGGACGGCACCGGGATGTAGTGATCGATGAAGGCGGGCTTGAACGTCCAGCGGTAGATCCCTTCCTTGTCGAACAGCGCGTGCAGGACGATGGTCGGCATCGTCTCCGGGTAGTAGAGATCGAAGAGAAAATTCCCCAGACTGTGGGCGATGAGGGTCCCGTTGTACACCTCGAATCCCTGCAGGACGTGCGGGTGGGCGTTGAGCACCGCGTCGGCGCCCAGGTCCACCGCGTGGCGCCGCAGCTCGCGATCGCTCATGCCGGGCCAGATGCGGAAGCGCACGTCGCGGGCTTGATCGATCGGCACGAAGGGCGGGCAGAGCTCGGGGTCGGGGTGGGTCGCTGCGGCCGCGCGCGCTAGCTGGTCGGGGTCGACCTCCCAGGGTCCGGGTTGCACGCCCCACGGGTTGAGACCGGTCGCCCAGGGGTCGCTGTTCCATTCCCCCGGCGGATCGTCGGGGGATGGGCCTGGCACCCCCGCGCCTCCTTCCTCGGGCGGCATGGTCTCGTACTCCTCCCCACTGTGCGGGTAGCAGATCACGATGTCGGCCAGGCTGTCGGCCTGGGCGATGGCGCGTTCGATGTTGGGCTGGAGCCAGTAGCCGAAGCCGAACTTGTCGCAGCCGGCGTCGAAGAAGGGCTGCTCGTCGTACTGCCGCCCGGTGCGATTGCACATGTTGACGAAGGCGAGACGGATGCCGTCCTCCGTGTAGTAGACGGGCTGCGTCGCGAAGTACTCGTTCACGCCCGCGCCGCCGTAGACGATGCCCGCTTCGTCGAAGACCTCGAGACTCTGGACCAGGCCCGGCAGGCCGTAGTCGATGATGTGGTTGTTGGCCGAGGAGGCCACATCCACCCCGGCATAGACGAGGCCGGCGATGTTCGCGGGCCAGGTCCGGAAGACCACGCTCTTGGTGGGATGGGGCGAACCCTGATCCGTGAAGGCGCACTCGGCGTTGACCACCGAGATGTCGGCCGCATCCCCGAGAATAGTGCGGGTGAAGTCGAATAGGTATTCGACGCCGTGGGTTTCGATGAGCCCGCCCTCCGCCTGGTAAGCTCGGCCGGTGAAGACGTCGCCCACGAAGTTGATGCTGCGAAAACCACTCGGCGTGCCGGGCTCGACCGACACCTGGCAGGTGTCGCGGCCGAAGAGCCCCGTGTCGTCGGTCACGTCGAGTGAGATCGTGAAGGTGTAGTCCGCGACCGCCGTGAAGCTGTGGCTGGGGTTCTCGCTTGTGCTGGCCGTGCCGTCGCCGAAGTCCCAGAGGCACGTATGCTCGCTGCTGTCGGGATCGTAGATCAGCGCTGCGAACTGGACCTCGACGCGGTAGAGCTGCTCGTCGCCGAGGTCCCCGGATGGTGGTAGCGCGACGACCTCGCCCACGATCGCGCGCGCCTCGACGGTAGGAGCGACCGGCAGATCGCCGGTCACGTCGGAGATCTCATCGAACAGCGTGATCCCGTCGTGACTGCCGTCGCGATCGTTGACGAACACCAGGTAGGAGATCACCGGCTCGTAGCCATAGGTGTCGAGCCAGTCGCGGCCCACCGGCAGGAGATATCCGTACCACGCCTCCTGCGGATAGGCCCCCTGATAGACGACGTTCCAGCGATCGCTCAGCACGACCTGGCTGCCGGAGACGACGTAGAAGAGCTCGGTGCCCGATCCGTCGCCGAAGCCGATCGCCTGGATCTCGCCGCGCTCTTCGCTCTGCAGCGCGGCGTGGAGCACCGACTCGCACGTCAGCGGATAGGGATCGATCGCGAGCTGCTTCCAGGTGTTGCCCCACAGCCGCAGGGCATAGGCGGTTCCGCCGTAGGTGCTGTCCGACTGTATCTCCCAGGCATCGGGATCGTAATCCTCCTCGGGATAGCTCGTCAGCGGCGCAGTGCCCGACTCGAAGTCGACCAGCGTCACCCCCCGACCGGGCGCGAGGAAACCGTCGGCCAGCGCGATCGGGGCGGCGGCCGCAATTGCGACCACCCAAGCGATTGCCAAAATGATACTTGGATGAGTACCGCCGTACGGCGCGCCGGAAACCAGGTGAGAGCACATGCTGCGGATCCTTTCCGAGGAGTACAAAGAAACACATCTCTAAATGATTCTACTGCAACTGGTTGAGTGTCACAAGCGCCGTTCTTCTCGCGAGGCGCAGGTGCTTGTGCTATATTCATTTGCTTTGGGATCCGCCTGAGGGTCGGCACCGGTGTCGGGGGCCGTCAGGCCCGGCAGATGGGAGGTGGGACGCGCGATGATCATCGGAATGCGCAGAGAGGACAAGAATCGCTGGGAGCGCCGCGCGCCCCTCACGCCCGAGGATGTGCAGCGGCTCATCGCCACCCACGGCGCCCGGTTCATCGTGCAACCCTCGACCTCCTTGCCGGCGCCGCGCCTGGCCGGGCTGCCGCGGCGGATCTATCCTGACGAGGCCTTTGCCCGCGCCGGTGCGCGCATCGACGAGGATCTTTCCCCGTGCGATCTCGTCCTGGGCGTCAAGGAGATGCCGATCAGCCTCTTCCGGCGCCACAGCGCCTATTTCTTCTTCTCCCACACGATCAAGTGTCAACCGTTCAACATGCCCATGCTCAAGGCTCTGCTCGACCGGGGGTGCACGCTCTTCGACTATGAGCTGATCGCCGATGAGCAGAACCGCCGCAAGGTCTTCTTCGGTCGCCATGCCGGGCTGGCTGGAATGATTGACACGCTGGCCGCGCTGGGCCAGCGCCTCGTGGTCGAGGGGATCCCCAGCCCCTTCGCCGAGCTGCGGATGGCGCACGAGCACAGCAGCCTGGCCGACGCGCAAGCCGCCGTGCTCGAGGTGGGCGGCAAGATCAACGCCGTCGGCCTGGACGAGCGCATCGTCCCGCTAATCGTCGGTTTTACGGGCTACGGCAACGTCTCCAAGGGAGCGCAGGAGATCCTCGATCTGCTGCCGACCCATGCGATCCAACCCGAGGAGTTGCCTGATCTGCGCACGCGTCACGACGTCGATGCACGACACGTGTACAAGGTCGAATTCAAAGAAGCCGACATGTTCATGCCCCGGGATCCAGGTGCCGGCTTCGAGCTTCAGCATTACTTCCAACACCCGGAGCAATACGCTTCGATTTTCGAGCGCCACGCTCCCCATCTCAACGTGCTGATCAACGGCATCTACTGGCATGAAAAGGTGCCACGCCTCGTGACCAAGGACTTCCTGAAGCACCTTTACACTCAAGGCCGACCCCACCTGCGGGTGATCGGGGACATCTCCTGCGACATCCTGGGCGGCATCGAGGCCACGGTGCAGGCCACGACGCCGGATGAGCCCTGCTTCGTCTACGATCCGCAGACCGACTCAGCCCACCCGGGCTACGCGGGACGCGGCCCGGTGATCATGGCGGTGGACAACCTGCCGTGCGAGCTCCCGCTCGAATCGTCGCAACACTTCAGTACGTCATTACGCGGCTTCGTGGAGGAGCTCGCCGAGGTCGACCTCAGCGGGCGCAAGGGGTTATCTTCGCTCTCATACCCGCTGCGTCAGTCGATTATCGCCTTTCGCGGGGAGCTGGAGCCGCGCTTCCGCAACCTGGCGGACTGCATTGCGAGGCTGGTTCACTAGTACGAAAGGAGACAGAATAATGAGCCGCGTTCTGCTGCTCGGCGCGGGCCTGGTGACCCGCCCGCTGGTACGCTATCTGCTCGAGAAGCCCGACCTGCACCTCACGATCGGCACGCGCACCGTTTCGAAGGCGCACAAGTTGCTGGAGGGCCACCCGCGCGGGACGGCGACCGAGCTGCTGGTCGACGATCAGGCCGCCCTGGACAAGGCGGTCGCCGGCCACGATCTCACCATCAGTCTCTTGCCGTATACGTACCACGTGATCGTGGCCAACCTGTGCATCAAGCACCGCAAGAACATGATCACGACGTCCTACGTCAGCCCCGCCATGAAGGCGCTGGACCAGCCAGCCCGCGATGCGGGGATCCTGATCCTCAACGAGATCGGCCTCGACCCCGGCATCGACCACATGTCGGCCATGCGGATCATCCACGATGTCAAGAAGCGCGGCGGCCGGGTGACCTCGTTCAGGTCCTATTGCGGCGGGCTGCCGGCGCCGGACGCCAACACGAACCCGTGGGGCTACAAGTTCTCCTGGAGCCCGCGCGGCGTCGTCATGGCCGGCCGCAATCCGGGCAAGTTCCTGAAGGATGGCCTGGTGGTCGACATCCCGGGACCCGAGCTTTTCCTCCACTATGAGACGGTCCAGGTCCCCGACGCGGGCGCGTTCGAGGGCTACACGAACCGCGACTGTCTGGGCTACATCGACCTCTACGGCCTGCAGGACGCGACCACGATGTTCCGCGGCACGCTGCGCTACCCCGGCTGGTGCAAGACCCTGAAGGCGGTCGTTGACCTCGGCCTGATCAACGATGCGCCGCGCGACGACCTGAAGGGCAAGACCTTCGCCGACATGATGCGCCTGCTCGTGCCCGACTCCGCGGGCCAGGAGATCAAGGCCGCCACGGCCGCGCATCTGGAGCTCCCGGTCGACTCCGATCCGATCCACCGCCTGGAGTGGCTGGGCCTGTTCAGCAACGACCCGCTGCCGCCGGCGCCCACCGTGATGGACGTGCTGGTGGCGCGCATGGACCAGAAGATGCAGTATGCGCCCGGCGAGCGCGACCTGATCGTGCTCTTCCACGACTTCCAGGCCGCGTTCCCCGATCACAAGGAGCGCTTGACCTCGACCCTGATCGACTTCGGCATCCCGCACGGCGACTCGGCCATGGCGCGCACGGTGAGCCTGCCGGCCGCCGTCGCGACCTGGATGATCCTCCAGGGCCAGATCCCCCTGACCGGCGTGCACATCCCGGTCGATCCGCGGGTGTACAAACCGGTTCTGGACGAGTTGGAGACGCTCAGGATTCAGTGCAAGGAGCGCAAGACGACCGTCTAGCGCGGGCCAAGTCGGACGCCTAATGCAGGCCAGTCGGAGGGTCAGAGGATGACGGACAAGGAACTGCTGGAAGCCATCCAGAGCCGAGTTCGCGAGGGCCGGCTCGACTGCAAGTACGCCCTTGAGCTGGCCGAGGAGCTCGAAGTGCCACCCGCGCGGATCGGCCGGATCTGCGACCAGGAGAACATCCGCATCGCCAACTGCCAGCTAGGCTGCTTCGCCATGCGGGCCAAGAGCAGGTAGCCCGGCCCTTTTCGCGTCGGCCGGGCGCCCGCTGCGTCCGCGCGCGGCCGGCGGCCGTCACGCGGGTCGATCAGGGCGCGACCATGATCGGTTGTACGCTGCGGACCGACCCGGCCGTGACGCGCAGGAAGTACCGGCCGCACAGCAGCCGCTGTTGGTCATCGGCGCATCCGTCCCACGCGATGGCACCCCGTCCGGTGGCGTGCCAGAGCGTGCGCACGATGCGCCCGGCCACATCGACCACCTCCACACGCACCGGACCGGCAAGCGTATCGGCAAGCTGGATCCGAGCCCCGGGCCGCAGGGGATTGGGCGCCCAGGCGAGCGCCGGGCCCGTGGCCAGCTCTGGCGAGCGCACCTGGGCCATCGCCCCCACCCACCGTCCGAGGAAGTAGGACGCCTGGCTCCCGGCGCGCCGGAAGTCGCCGCCCACATAGAGGCCATCGCTGTACTGAGCCAGCGCCGAGACCCTGGCCACGTCGCACACCGGCAGGCGGACCCCGGTGCTCAGCGGACTCCATTCACTGCCCGTCCACGCCGCAATCTGACGCACATCGAGCCCGCCGGCATACCGGAACTGCCCGCCGACGAAGAGCAGGCCGCCGGTCGGCAGCAGAACCTCGACCACGTCCGACGTCCCTCCGCCGACTTCGCTCCAGGCAACGCCGTCCCAGCGCGCGATCCCCCTGCCGGGCGCTCCGAAGGACGTCGAGAAATCGCCTCCGGCGTACAAGTCACCCTGGAAGGAAGCCAGGGCGTGGATGCCTACATACTGCGCCGAGGCGAAGCCGGTGCCCACGGGGCTCCAATTCGCGCCGTCCCACCGCGCCACATAAGCCGCGGGGATCTCCCCCGCACATTCGAAGCTGCCCGCGGCGATGAGGGCGCCCGCATGCCAGGTCAGGCTGCGCACGGTCGCTTGCCCGCCGGTCACGCCCGTGCCCAGAGCATGCCAGCCAGCCGCATCGTGCACGGCGATGTTGGCCGCCGGCACGCCGTCCATCGCGTCGAAGTGCCCGCCAGCGACCAGCCCCAGTGGGGTGTCGAGAAGGGCCAAGACGTACCCGCCGGTACCGGAACCGAACGGCGCCCACGCAGCGCCGTCCCAGCAGGCGATGTTCTCGGCCGAGATGCCCCCGATGCTGGAGAAGGACCCGGCGGCCACGAGCAGGTCGTCATGAGCCGCCAGGGCGGCGACGTAGCCGAGCGTGCCGGTGCCCAAGGGGCGCCAGGCAGCGCCGTTCCAGCCGGCGATCCTTCTCACCGTGGCCGAGCCGGCACGGTAGAAATCGCCGGCGGCGATCAGCTCGCCTTTGTACACCGCCAGCGCTCCGATCCAGCCGTTCACACCTTGTCCGTGGTCCGCTCCGTAGCAGAACCAGGTGGCGCCGTCCCAGCCTGCCAGGCCGCCGATGTCGAGACCACCGATCTCGAAGTACTCCCCCGCGATCACCAGATCATCGCCGTGCTCCGCAATGGCCCACACCCAGCCCCCCACGCCGCCGCCGATCTCGGTCCACGCAGCGCCATCCCAGCGCGCCAGTCGTCGCAGAGCCTGCCCCCCGCTGTGGGTGAACCCACCCCCGGCAATGAGTACGGCGCCGCGCACCTTGAGGGCCGAAACGCTCGCATCGAAACCGGATCCAAACTGGTGCCATTGCGCGCCGTCCCACCGGGCAAGCCGCAGCGCGGGCACGCTGCCGATGGTCGTGAACGTGCCCCCGGCCACAAGGTCCCCGTTGTAGGTCGCCAGGGTATGGACTTCGTAGTTGGGATCGGCGCCCCCCAGCGGGATCCAGCTCTCACCCGACCAGACGCGCAGGCAGTGGATGCCGCCCGCCATCAGCTTCTCCTCGTGCACGGTCAGCGCGAAGGCGCACTGCGGCAGACCCGACCCGAGCGCGCTCCAGGACGAGCCGTCCCACGCCGCCACGTGGGATACGGGAAGGCCGCCGGCCGAATAGAACCAACCCGCCACGATGAGGCGTCCGCCGTACACCGTGAGGGCCATTCCGATGCCGCTCGGGTCGATCCCCCCGCCCACGGGGTGCCAAGTGCTGCCGTCCCAGCGCGCGATGTTGGGCGAGTAGCACCCGCCGGCCTGCGAGAACGTCCCGGCCGCGTAGAGGTCGCCCTTGTATTCCGCCAGTCCGTAGACGTAGCCGTTGACGCCCCCGCCCAGGGGCTGCCACTCGAACCCGTCCCAGCGGGCGAGGCAGAGAATCGGGCGATTGCCGATGGAGAGGAACTCGCCGCCCACGATCAGGCTGCCGTCGTAGACGATTGCGCAGCGCGCTCGCTGGTCGGTGCCGGGCCACGGAAACCCGAATCCGGGAGACCAACCGTCGTCGCCGTCGGCACTCGCTGACATCACCCATAGCGGCAGAGAGAGCAGAAGTCCCATCAGCGCAGAGAACAGAGTCGATCGGATCAGGGGTGCGGTCTTCATTCGATCACCTCCTGAAGCAGTTGGAACACTGGAGCGTGGCAGTCGACACAAGTATACACGAGATACCGTCGTGCCGCCGCCACGACCGGTCGCGGGGCCCGCGGGCGGGACCTGACCAGCGGTCCGCCGCCGCCACGGCCTGCCCCGCGGTCCCCGGTTCGCGGAGCAGGGTGGCGGGTAGGGGTGTATAGTTGGCGCAGGTCGTCTTCCGATCCCGCCTAGCTGGCTGGGATCTTGGGCTTTGCAAAGGGGAGGTTGCCATGGACGAACAGACTGCCCGTGACCATCCACCCACCGATCCGCGCTGGACCGAGCATCTCATGCACGCCGCCGACGCCTTCGCCCGCGAGCTGCGCGGGGCCGTGCCCGAAGAGTTCTCCAAGCACGCGCGCGGCTCCGTGCGCGAGGCGCTGCTCGCCGTGCGCGGTCTGATCGACGTGAGCATCGAGCGCCTCGACCGTGAGGCGCAGACTCCGCCGGCCCGTGAGATCGAAGTGGAGTAGTCCCCGCCTTCCGGTGCGCCCAACGCGTGCCGGCGCCCGCACAACCGCGCACCCGCGCGACGCCGCGCCGTGATCCAGTCGGGCGTCGCTCCTGGAGGAAACCGCCGTGCCCCGCGTCCTGCTCTTCACCGGCAAGGGCGGCACCGGCAAGACCTCGGTGGCCGCCGCCACCGCCTTGCGCGCGGCGGAGACGGGGCATCGTACGCTGGTCATCTCCACCGACGCGGCCCACAGCCTCGGTGACGTCCTTGGCCTACCCCTGGGCCCCGAGCCCACCCCCGTCGCCGAGCGGCTCGATGGGCAGGAGATCGACATCTACTACTCGGTCCAGCGCCATTGGGGCCGGCTGCAGGACTACCTGCGTCTGTTGCTGCGCTGGCGCGGTGTGGACGAGATCTTCGCCGAGGAGCTGAGCGTCCTGCCCGGCATGGAGGAAGTGGCCAGCTACCTGTGGGTTTACCAGCACTACAACTCCGGAAAGTACGACGCGATCGTGATCGATGCGGCGCCCACGGGTGAGACGCTGCGCCTGCTCTCGCTGCCCGACGCCGGTCGTTGGTGGATGGAGAAGCTCTTCCCGATCCATCGCAAGGTGGCGCGCGTCCTGCGCCCCGCCATCCAGACGATCAGCGACATTCCGGTGCCGCGGGAGGACACCTACGATGCCGCCGCCGAGCTCTTCCGGCAGCTGGACGCGATCCACACGACGTTCACCAATCCCGAAGTCACCTCGGTGCGGGTGGTTCTTAATCCCGAGAGCGTGGTGATCAAAGAGACGTTGCGCACGTTCACCTACCTGCACCTGTTCGGCTATGCCGTCGACGCGGTGATTCTGAACCGCCTCCTGCCGCCCGAGGCAGGGAACGCCTACTTCGCCGACATGCGCGACGCCCAGCAGGCCCACCGCGCGAGCATCGAGAACTCCTTTGCGCCCGTCCCCGTTCTCGCCGCGCCGTTCTTCCCGGCCGAGGTCATGGGGCCCGCCAGCCTGCGGGAGATGGCCGCCTGCCTGTACGGCGAGCGCGATCCGCTCGCGCACGTCTATCGCGGGAAGACCTTCTCCCTTGAGCCGGTTCCCGACGGTCGCGTCCGGCTGGCGTTGGTGCTGCCCCATGTCGACAAGGACGATGTCCGGCTCGTCCAGCGGGGCGGCGAGCTTGCGATCGCCGTGGGCGCCTACCGGCGCAACTTGGATTTGCCCCGCGCGCTGCACGGCCGGCCGATCGAGCGCGCGCGGATGGAGGCTGGAAGCCTGGTGATCGTGTTCGGGCCGCGGTAGGTTGGGGCCCTCACGATTGTCGCCGAGCAGGTGGCGGGCTCACAAGATGAAGGTACATGAGCGGCGCGGCGTGGGCACACCGAGGCCACGGTCGCTGGACAGCGAGGACAGGATGAACGTCTCGGCCATCCGGGCAATCCATGTCCAGGCCGTGGTGCGTGCGACACCGATGGTCGTAGTCTGGGTAACAGGTGAGGATGCGCTTCAGGTGTCGCTCGTCGAGCACGATCACCTGATCGAGACACTCTCTGCGGGTACTGCCGGCCAATCCTTATACAAACGGATTCTGCCAAGGCGACCGCGACGATGTCCTTGACGTGGTTCCTGAGGAACGTGCGCCAGGTCGCCGACGATCCGGGGGGCACCCCAAAGGGGGTTGGCTGCTGACATTCGGCGGACGAGACGGCGCGGAGGATTGGTGGTGTTGGCACGGGTCGCCTCCGAGTGCATGTTCCAGGAATGCAGAGCGATAGGGGGGAGTCTGAGAAACAAGGGCCGCAGCTATCAAGATGCGCGGGCGTTCGACTTTTCGGGAGGCACAGGTATGCGCACAGGGCGTGGCGCCGACTACAGCGCTGTCACAGTCGGGTCACTTGTGGGATGAACTGAACCTTGCCTTATCGCACCAGCGCGACTCGCCGGCTCATTGTCTCCCGCGCGGTCTTCAGCCTCACGAAGTACAACCCCGCCGGTGCCTGCAGCCCGCCCACGACTTTGAGGTCCAGATCCACATCGTGTCGGCCTGCCTTTCTCGCGCCCTGCTCCAGGATGGCCAGTCGTCGGCCGGCCAGGTCATGCAGCGAAATGCTGATGTCGGATGGATGCGTAAGGTTGACACGCAGATTGACCGCCCCTCGCGTGAGCATTGGCTGGAGGTCCAGGCTGGGCACGGGAGACAACGGCAATTGGCAAGATACAGGGCCGAATCGCAACCGATTCCCATCACCGGCGAGCAGGTCGACTTCGTACTCGTACGCCACGCCCGGCTCGACATCGGTGTCGAGGAACTCGAAGTCCGGACCTCCCGTGAGAGGATCATCGTTCAGGCACGACCATCCACTTCCTGCCGTTCGCCGGCAGACATAGACATCGAAGAGCTGCGGATCGAAGCCGCTGTGCCATGAGACCGCGATGCCGCCCTCCAGTGGATGGGCTTGCAGCTCGTTGATTGTGGCGACCGGCGTGGACGAGCACTGCAGAGGCATGATCTGAAGACCGTGGCCGCCGTTGACGGTGCAGACATGGGTGTCGGAGACGGCAACGCCGCAAGCATGCCCCGGCAACTCCGCGCTGCCCACGATCCGGGGGCTCGCGGGACTTGTGATGTCTACCACTTGGAGACCGGACCAGTCGCCCGCAACGTAGGCGTGGGTGCCGGAGATGGCCACACCGTTGGCGAACCCCGGCAGGTCCGTGCTCCCCACGATCTGAGGACGCGTGGGGTTCGTGATGTCGATCGCCTGGAGACCGGCAGGCCCGTCCGCAACGTACGCGTAGCCGCCCAAGACGGCTACACCAGAGGCATCTCCCGGCGTCTCCGTATTGCCCACTGACTGGGGGCTCGCGGGATTCGTGATGTCAATGACCTGGAGGCCGGATATGTCCCAAACTTCGTGACCGACCACCACATGGTAGGCGATGTACGCATGGGTGCTCGAGACCGCCACGTCAAATACATACCCGCGCGTCTGCGCATTGCCGACGATCTGAGGGCTGGCGGGATTCGTGATGTCGATCACTTGGAGTGCGTGGTAGCCGGTCGTGACGTAGGCGTGGGTGCCTGAGATGACCACACCATAGGCAGGCTCCAGCGTGGCCACGCTGCCCACGGTCCCAGGGCTCGCGGGATTCGCGATGTCGACCACTTGGAGTCCGTGGTAGCCGGTCGCGACGCAGGCGTAGGTGCCTGAGATGGCCACACCATAGGCAGGCGCCAGCGTGACCACGCTGACCACGATTCCAGGGCTCGCGGGATTCGCGATGTCGATCACCTGGAGGCCGGATTCGCAGTCCCCAACGTAGGCATGGGTGCCGGAGATGGCCAGGCGCACCGCATACCCCGGTGTGTCCACGCTGCCCAGAACCTCGGGGCCACTAGCATTCGTGATGTCGATCACCTGGAGACCGGACGACCCGTCCGCGACGTAGGCGCAGGCGCCGGAGATGGCCACGCTACGGGCACTACCAGGCGTACCCACGCTGCCCAGGATCCGGGGGCTCTCAGGATCCGAGATGTCGATCACCTGAAGACCCGAGTAGTATGAGTTGGCGACGTAGGCGCGGGCACTCGAGACGGTCACGCCATGGACCTTGCCCAGCGTGCTCACGCCGCCCACGATCTGGGGGCTCTCTGGATCCGTGATGTCGACCACCTGGAGCCCGGTTTGATTGTCTGCAACATAGGCGTATGTGCCCGAGACGGCCACGCCATAAGCGTACCCCGGCGTGTCCACGCTGCCCTTGATCTGCGGGCTCGCGGGATTCGCGATGTCGACCACTTGGAGTCCGTGGTAGCCGGTCGCGACGTAGGCGTGGGAGCCTGAGATGGCCACACCAAAGGCAGCCTCCGGCGTGGCGACGCTGCCCACGATCTGGGGGCTCTCTGGATTCGTGATGTCCACCACCTGGAGACTGGGTTCGGATTCATGGTCCGTGACATAGGCATGCGCGCCCGCGACAGCCACGCCGTAGGCGTACCCCGGCCTGTTCACGCTGCCCACGATCTGGGGGCTCTCTGGATTCGTGATGTCCACCACCTGGAGTCCCGTGTTCCAGTCCACGATGTAGGCGCAAGTGCCGGAGATGGCCACGCCATAGGCGTACCCCGGCGTGTTCACGCTGCCCACGATCTGGGCTCTTGCGGGATTCGTGATGTCGACCACCTGGAGCCCCTGGTAGCCGGTCGCGACGTAGGCGCGGGTGCCTGAGATGGCCACGTCACATGCATCGTCCGGCGTCCCCACACTGCCCGCCCAGTGCAGATAGCCCGCGTAGTCGATGCACTCAGCCCGGGCAGAGCACGCACCCAGCATCACGGCAAAGAGAGAAGCGATGACCGCTGCAACCCGTTCCGCTCCAGCGGGACTGAAGGGCAGGTTCCGGGTAGGTCGGCAGTTCACAGGGGCACCGATGGGCTTGCCCGCATCAGAAACGAACACCATCACGACACCTTCATGATCTGATTCGACGTCCTGTGCGAATATACCGTGCCGCATCACATTAGGTCCAGACCCGTGGGCGACTGACTGACGGGTAAGAGCTCCCGGGGGGCGCCCTGATCTCTCGCCTGGCCGGCGGCGTCGGCCTGCCAGGCGACCCGGCCCGGCGATGCTCGCACCCCAGGTTCAAGCTTGGCAGACATGATCGCGCGCGCAGGAGCGGGAGGCTGCTCCCCGCGCGCCCTGGTCCAGCGTGACTCGCGATCCGTTCTCCCTCAGCATCCCGGATGACATCGCAGCCGCACGGTTCTCCACCCACGAGTGGGAACCATCCTTCTATTGGGGACTCTTGCGCCCATCGCTTTGTTCGGCTCTCCGGGGGGGCATAGCCTATCCGTGGGGACTCCGGACGAATCATCCGGGACCAGAAATTGAATGGATGCTCACCCCCGAAACCATCCCGTCTCCGGGTCAGGCGCCAGAGAGAATAGCCGCGATCGTTGCGGCCACCAGGGCCAGAGCCACGGCGGGCGGAATTCGGGTTTGGAGACGGGGCATGTGCATTGCGACTTCTTTGCGGGGCGTAGGTGGGCTGACTCCTCGAGTTGCGCCGCGTGACATTCGGTGCGGTGTGGTATCCGGCGGGCATCGTCGCGTCTACAGGAGAATGCCCACGGGATGCCATTTCGCAACCGGAGAAAACCCGCCACCACAGGAATTAAACAAGCAATGGGCGGATGGCGTCAAGCCGGGACCCGCCTTCCGGCGCTGGTCGAGATGGACACCTGGGGAGAGGAATGGGCCAGAGACGCGGATGGGAGAAGCGGAGTCAGAGGCTGCGGTGCGACGGCGCCTGCCCGTTTCGCCCGCGTGTCCACTGCTCCCGTGGGGCCCCGTCGGTCACGCGGTGCCGGTTCGCCCAGAGTCATGCAGAGGATGGAGGTGGTCTCAGGTGTTATGGTTCCGGCACGTGAAACTCCTTGTTCCAGTGCGGAATCGTGGACTGCTCGACGGGCGGTAGCTAGGGTTTTGAAGCCAGGGGGCTCCTCGCCGAGCATGGCGCCAAGGTTCTTGTCGCTGGCTGAGTGCTGACGCGCAATGAAGTCTACGGTTTCTCCATGTACGAGGTCTGGGGAAAGGCCATCGCCGCCACCTTCCAGAGCCACGTCCTGGTGCGAAACTCAACGCTCGTGCGGACTGCATGGTGGGGCTCGTAAGGCGGCCATGGCGCCGGCATTGCTGTCCGGTACGCCACGGTGGAATCGCTGCCCATCTCACCTGAGTCTGAGGCTGAGTCTCTTGTCAGCCTGGGAGGAGCTGTGCTACGCTTGCGATGCATTAGCGCCAAAGCCTGTGAATTCGGATTCGATGAGGAGGTGCGAAGATGCTACGCGCAAGTGGATTCCTCTCCCCGACGGCCCGCACGGCCTGGCTGCCGATCTGCATCTCGCTGGTGATCGGTGCCGCACTGCTCACACCGAGCGTGTGGGCCAACGAGGACCTGCTCCTGTGGAGCACGTTCCTGGGCGGGACTGGCTACTATGACGAGAGCTGCGCCTGCGCCCATGACGCGGATGGGAACGTCGTGGTCGTCGGCCTGACCTCGAGCCAGAACCTGCCCGTGACCGCCGGCGGATTCGACGTGACCTACAACGGATCGATCGATGGCTTCGTCGCCAAGCTGAGTGCCGACGGCAGCCAGTTGCTCTGGTGCACCTACCTGGGGGGCTCTGAGCTCGACTGGGCGACGGCGGTGGCTGTGGATGCCGAGGGCAACGTCGTCGTGGCCGGCTGGACGGACTCGCCGAACTTTCCGGTCACGCCGGGGGCCTTTGACGAGATGTACAACTACGGTGAAGACGCCTACGTGGCCAAGCTCTCGAGCACCGGCGGTGAGCTCCTGTGGAGCACATTCCTGGGGGGCATCGAGATCGACCGGGCCTCTGCCGTCGCTCTCGACGCTGGCGGAGAAGTCGTCGTGGCCGGGACGACGACCTCGAGAGACTTCCCCACCACCCCGGGCGCCTTCGACCGGACATTTGCGGGGGGCACGACCCACGGCTATGACGGATTCGCCTGCAGGCTGAGCGCCTCGGGCGCTTCGCTCGTGTGGAGCACGTTCCTGGGTGGACCCGAAGCGTACGGCTACCCTGGGGATGACACGATCGCGAGCCTGCTGCTCGACGCGACGGGCTGCCCCATCGTGGCCGGCACGACGTCTTCGCCCGAGTTTCCCACCACGGCGGGCGCTTTCGATCCGACCTTCAACGACAGCGAGGACGGCTTCATCACGAAGCTCGCTGAGGATGGCGCCGCGTTGGTCTGGAGCAGTTACTTCGGTGGCAGCCTCGGCGATGATTGCAGCGACATCGCCTGGTCGGGCGACGGCCACCTGTTGGTGTGTGGGCAGACCTACTCCGCGGATTTGCCCACCACTCCGGGCGTCTACCAGCCGACCTTCGGAGGTGGCCGTGACGCGTATGCCGCCAAGATCGACAATGGGGGCTCGGCCGTACCCTGGTGCAGTTACCTGGGGACACCCGGGGCGGAGGCGGCGTACGCGATCGTCGGGGACGCCTACGGCACGGCGATCGTCACCGGCCGGACGAACTCCGCTTCGTTTCCGGTGACGCCCGACGCCTTCGATCCCGCGTACAACAACGGGATGTGGGACACCTTCCTTTCTCGTTTTGACTCCCAGGGTCGTCACCTCCTCTGGAGCAGCTATCTGGGCGGGATCGATCGGGATGAGGTGCGCGACCTGGCAACCTATGGATACGGCGTGGTCGTCCTGGGGCACACGCTGAGCAGCGACTATCCAACGACGCCGGGCGCCTTCGATGAAACGCACAACGGGGGCTACGACGTCTGCGCGAGTCGCTTCGCCCTGTTGAATCCGGCCGCAGTCGGGAAACCTGTAGCCTCTCTCGATGAAGCCGCGGTCCTTGGCCTCCCGACGCCGATACCCTTCGTGGATCAGGTCGTCATCCGCTGCGGGGCAGTGCGGTCGGGGCTCGGTGCGATCTCGATTCACGACCCCGATGGACGTCTGGTGCGGGCGGACTTGCCCATCGTGGAGAGCGGGCAGAGCGGCTACGCAGCTGTCTGGGACGGCCGGGCGGACGACGGCCGGCAGGTCGGCAACGGTGTCTACTTCGTAACGCTGCACACGGCAACGGGTCCGCAGTCCCGCCGCGTGCTGCGCCTCAAGTGATCGAGACCGAGCGGGGAGCCCGCATGATCCCGAGCCCCATCCCCGGGGCCGCCAGCCACCACGGGTCGGTGAGGCTGTCCATGGCCTGAAGCTCGCCCCCGCTGCACGGCCGCCCGATCGAGCGCGCGCGGATGGAGGCTGGGAGCCTGGTGATTGTGTTCGGCCGCGGCCATCCCGATGCGGCCGCCGCACCGTTGCCGCGCGGCTACCGCCGCCGCGAGCCCGAGAAGACCGTCTTGCATGCCCGCCGTCCGCGAAAATCGGTGTTGAGCGTTCATCAAGGGTTAATGCCGGGACCTGCTCATGAGCACCTACTCGACGAGCAAGATCCCCCGCCGAACCCCAATATCGCCAACCTTGGCGTTCAGGTAGTAGACGCCCGTATGGGCCATCCGGCCGTCGTCGGTGGTGCCATCCCAGTGGAGTAACAACTCTCCTGAGCGAAGGCCGTCGTTGTAGAGCGTTCGCACCCGACGTCCGGAGACGTCGAAGACTGCGACCTCCACCCGGCTCTCGCACGGGATCGAAAGCTGAATGGCCCCATTCGCGCGATAAGGGCTCGGGACCTGCAGGCATGGCGCGGCGCCCAGTCCAGCGCCGGGAGTATCGGGAAGAATGCTGGCGGCATCGGGAGGAGCAGTGGTCAGGTTGCAGCCATCCCCGCCATCCAAGACAAGTGTGGTGATGCCAGAGAAGACAAGGCGCGCCGAGACGATGTCCAACGGCTGGCTGCCCAGGGAAACAGGACTGAGCACCCGGAACCGGAGCACGCCGACAAAGCGCACTCCGGGCTGCAGGGGAGACTGCAGGGTGAGATCCGGCACCCCGCCGACGCGCACCACGTTGGATCCTGTCTCGCTGTTAGCGGACAGGAAGTCCAGGTCCACGCCTGGCAACGGATCCAGATTCTCGAACCGGAGCACGCTGGGATCGAAAGCGACGGTGCATTCGAATCCCACCAGGTCCTGGGACGTCTCGACCCCGAGGTCGACAAGCACTACTTCGCGGGACGCATGCTGGGTCGGGCGCAGAAACACACTGTTCCCTGTCGCGACAGCCGATGCTGCCGACGAACCCAACGGCAAGGGTGCGGACCGCTCCAGCACCGCCGCGGATCGCTCCAGAAACGCCGGAGCCAATGCCCTCCCCCGCGGCGCCGGTTGACACGGGGGGAAACTCCCGCACTCGGTCGCATCCGCCGTGGGATCGGGTCCGCAGTCGGGATAGGGTGCAGGCGGCGCCCCCCCCCCCGCGAACTGGAAAGCCAGTGCGTACACGGCATCCGAGATGTTCACTTCACCCGAGTCGTCTGCATCTGCGGCATCCAAGCACGGTGGGGGCGATTGCCCTGCGAATTGGTAGGCGAGGCTGTAGATCGGATCGGAGATGTTGAGCTCGCCGCTTGCGTCCACATCGCCCCGCACGAACTCCGGTTGGCCATCACCAACCCCGACAGCCTGGATATTGTCGCAATACCAGTCGATGTATCGGCTGCTACCGCCACCTGTGCGACCTCCGAACCCGATCGTTCCGGAGGAATACCCCGCATGCTCCACCTCGATAACTGGCTGCCCGTTGACAAGCACATCGATGTCCGGAGAGTCGAGCATGACCTCGACGTGATAGGGAACCCCTGGATTGATTGTGTACGGCACCGATGCCACAATGCTTTGGATCGCGCCGCCGACACGATGGGCCAGCTCGACCACGTTCTGCTGCGCCTTCAGTGTGAGAACGTAGCCATCCGGGGGGAGATGATTCTCAAACGCCGTGCTCGACTGGAGATAGAAGTAAACGAGAGCATAGCAGTACAAATCATTGCTGTTGAACATTAGATCGGCTGTTAGGTCGTAGTCCGACCATTCCAGGGACTCCGGCGAGTTCAGGATCATGCTCGGATTCTCGTCCACCGTTCCGTGTCCGTGCGCCCAGTAATCCCCATAGCCGAAGCCCCCAGGCTCTACAACGGTCGTCCCATCGAAGGTATTCCAGGTGCTCGGGAAGGAAACAGGATCCTCGAAGTCCTCGACCCAGGCCTCCCACGGTAGGACGAGGAACGTCACCGCATTGTTCTCTTCGCCGCAGTTCGGAGTCGGCACGGTGAGATCGCATGCTCGCACATCAACCCAGTACGTGCCCTCCTCATAATCCTCGGAATCAACTTGACCCGTGTAGATGTTGTCCCCGGCAGTGACATCCCCTCCGCTCACCCCGTCATCGTACAGTGGGATCTCACATACCGGAGTCTCGTCGGGGTGCTCAACGGTAGCGAGCACTGTGGTGGGATCTACCCCGCTGCCTGGATCCTCGATCCGAATGGTCAACGTAAACAGCGTCCCAGCCAGCCCCGAGCCTGGCTGACAAGCACCGTCACCGAAGAGTGGTGGTTCGACATCGGGCTCGCCGGGAATCTCTAGTGGCTCACTCCGGCAGTTGTTGGCAATACTCGATTCCTGAATGGCGCCATCGTCGTTGGCGCAAGCTTCGACGGTATGGATGCCGGAGGACAGGGGTCCGATCTCGCAGGTCAATTCGGTCGCTGCTCCGACGTGGAGCTCAGGGGTAGGCAGATCACACGCTGGCTGGCTATCGACACGTAGCCGCGCCAGCGAGGAGGGAGCCAAACACTCTCCCGAGTTGCGCACCCGGACTGTTACCGTCACCATATCGTCGGGCTGCGGCTGCGCCGGGGACCAGTCAATCTCCTCCACGAGCAAATCCGGCAGATGCTCGCCCGGAGAGCTAGAGGAGACTGCGCAGACCACAGTCGCGTCTATGTCCGTGTACATGTCGTCGATGATCCAATCCTGGCCATCCCGGTGGTATGCATACCGCAGTGGACCGACATGCTCATCGTCGGAATCCGTCACGTGGACGGTCATCTCTTCGGTGTCGATATGCCAAAGTGTGATGTAGTGCCCGTTAGATCCGCCCCCGAAGTCCCCATAGAGCCCTAGAGCGATGGGGTGATCTTCATCCAGACGTGCTTGGCACCAGGATATCGGCTCTGCGTTCCAGGCGCCACCTACCGACGTGGCTGTGAAGATTGGACCACAGAAGGGCTGGCCGCCGTGCTGCAAGGCCCAAAAAACATCACCTCCATCATCGAAGGTCATGAAGGCACCGCCCCCAGTAGCCACGTGGACATCTCCCCAGTGTCCCGTGGAAGGGGACGGTGCACCGCCGAACTGAAGCCATTCAGCATAGTCGTTATCGTCGGTTTCGTATTCAATCAAATTCACCGCCGAAGCCATCCAGCAGCTCTGGTCAATAAGAGCAAGCCGACCCGGTCCATCGCTTGTGTAGTAGTCCTCACCAGGATCATGATTGGGTTCGTCGTCTGAGTCGATCCAGAGCCAGAAGTGATCGCTCGAAGGCGGACGGCCCAGTTTGTCCTGGTCGAGGTAGGGTATGTTCACGAAGAAGGGGGTGGAGGAGCACTTGTTGTTCTCCGGATCCTGGTCGTCGTTGACACCCGCTCTGTCTATCCAAGTGTTCACGTAGTACCATCCCTCCTCGGGTACGTCAATCCGGACGTCGCACCTCACCACATCGCCCTGAGTGGGGTTGAGCGGACCGAGGTTATCAGTGCAGATCGGGTGCTCTGGAAAATACGATGGGTCCGCACTGATGTAGAAGCCAACGAGGCAGGCCTGAGATGGCTCCGATCCATGGTTCTCCACCGCGAGTTCGAAGGTGATGGTCTGATTGATGTCGTAGGGCGGATCTGGCTCACCAGAAGCGGGCTGAGGATCCATTCTGCACAGGAGATCGACCCCCCCTCCCGAGTATACGATCGTGAGTCTTGGTTTGTACTCGTCCCATCCGGAGTTCTCCCGCGAAGGGAAGTGACAGACGTCGTCAGCGCTGAGTAAGCAGAAGCCGTGGTTGTCGGCCGGATTGGCGTACCACTGCTGAATTGCGATACCGACATCCAGCACGATGGACCCATTCGCAAGCAGGTCGTCCTCATCCAATGGAGTGCCAGGACCGGGATCGTTGTTCTCGGTGATGGTGTATTCATCCCACGGCTCAAAAACCGTTGTGACAAAGATATGGTGCGGTGGGTCACCGCTTACCTGAGTGGCGATCATGGACAGCGTCGCAGCCTCAATCGTTACCCCTGCTGGGATTGAGCAGCATTCGAGGTTGAACTTGACATAGGTCTTCCAGATACCCGGTGCTTCTACACCCACAGGAAGATAGCTGAAGCTACCATAGTTCTGAGCTGGGTGAGCTGACCATACCCCCGCGTCCGCGATAATGCACTCAGGACCGCACTCGATCGTCTCCGCGCGCCCTGTGACTGCAAACGCCAGGAGTGCGAAGCAGGCCAATGGGAGGGCCAGGGAAACCCATTGGACCCCGCTGTGCTTGGGAAACGCGTTGGCGCTCCGCCTGTGCGTCTGAACATGCGAACGGAACATCCTGTTCCCCCTTTGGCGATAGGGCCTCAAACGACCATTGGCCGGCATCAGAAGCGTAATGGCCGAACTGCAGCAGCCATCTTCGTCAGCTGAGAGCGACTAATCATCGGCTGTCAATTTCCTGGGATGAGTGGCCTTAGGCAGAGGCGTCGGCTCTTGCGTCTGATTGGCCTCCTGTGCCCCAATGGAAGGAACAACCCGCTCGGCCGTGGTGCAGTCGACCGGAAGACCGGGACGCATTGCAGCCCCACAGGTGCCTACTCAGAATTCAGCCCAGCCCCGGGCTGGCCTTCGCGACGGCCGGACGGGCATTCCGCCTCGCCGTAACGCCTCCCAGCACGGCACCTTCCACGCATCCGCCCACGGCTCTCCCTCCTCAGGGAGATACGCGTCCGCTGGCTGGTTCCTTTCTTCCAAAGATCTCCCAATCCCAGGATTCCCACCGATCCGATCTCGCGGTCCCGTGATCCCCGGACTTCCCAAGCTCCCAACCTCGTGACTCCCCGTACGTCCGACGTCGTGAATCCGCGATCTCCCGACCCCTCGACTCCCTGCCTAAACGGACGGCAAGAGCACGGACACCCGACGAGGGCGGGGCCCCATCATGCCCGCCGATTGACCGCACCCTCCTCACAATCCCGTAGTGTGCCACAAGTCAGCCGAGCGTAACCTGCATGCAGGCATTGGATTTCGGGTCAGGGCCGGCGGTAGAGTCGGCCCACCATGGCACGCAGATGATGTAGATTCCAGGGCATGAGCACGCTTCCGCTTCAGTTCCTGATCCTGACCGTAGCTGGCTGGGTAAACCGCGGCCAGCAAGATGTGATCGAGTACCTCCGGGAGGAGAATCGGATCCTCCGCGAGCACGTGGGCAATCGGCGTCTCCGCTTCACCGACGCTCAGCGACGGCGCCTGGCCCGCAGAGCCAGAAGGCTGAACCGCAAGACCTTGACCGGGATAGAGCCGATCGTGATACCGGATACCTTGCTCCGTTGGTACCGGAGCCTGATCGCCCGGAAGCACGACGGAAGCAGGGCCCGGAGGGTGGGCCGCCCGAGGACAGGCGAGATCATGGAACATCTCGTCGTCCGGATGGCCCGGGAGAATCCGGGCTGGGGCTATACCCGGATCCGCGGGGCCTTGCGCAACCTAGGCCACGAGATTGGGAGGAACACCATCAAGCGGATACTGGCGGCCGACGGTATCGAACCAGCGTCGATTCGCCGCAAAGGCATGTCCTCGAGCGACGTTTCCGAAGCTGCACTGGGGCGCGATCGCGGCGGCTGACTTCTTCACCGTGGAAGTGCTGACGCACGCGGGTCTGATCCGCTTCCTCGTGTTCTTCGTCATCGACTTGAAGAGCCGGCGAGTGAAGATCGCCGGCATGGCGCCCGAGCCGGACGGCCGGTGGATGAAGCAGATAGCGCGCAACCTGACCGATGCGGGCGACGGGTTCCTGAACGACACCCGCTACCTCATTCATGACCGGGACCCATTGTTCACCGAGGAGCTCCGACAGGTCCTGCGGTCCGGCGGCGTGAAAACGGTGAAGCTGCCGGCGCAGAGCCCGGACCTCAACGCGTACGCCGAGCGATTTGTGCGATCGATCCGCGCAGAATGCCTCTCGCGGGTCATCCCGCTGGGCGAGCGCCATCTTCGGTGGGCGGTCGGGGAGTACGTGAAGCACTACCATCTGGAGCGAAACCACCAGGGTCTCGGAAACGATCTGATCGAGCCGGTCAGTGAGCCGAAGCGTGGGCGCGTCGCCTGCCGCCAACGGCTGGGCGACCTGCTCAGGTACTACTATCGGCGGGCGGCGTGACGTGGGCCGGGTTTTGGCACACTACGCGATGCACTTTTCGCGGACTACGAGGCTGGGGCCCTCACGGGACGATCGCCCGCGTGGCCCGCTCGAGCGCGCTCGTGTCGAAGCGCACCAGCGGCAGCCCCGGCCCGTCGTGGCAGCCGCTGAAGGCGTGCGTGCGGCCGAAACGCTCCGACCACCGGCCCGTCAGGCGCGGCGATTCGTGCACGTGGCCGTGCAGGGTCAGAAGCGGCTGGCGCTCGGCGATGAAGCGCTGGATGGCGATCGAGCCGACGTGCACGTCGACCGGCACATGATCCACCATCCGTCCGTCCAGCGCCGCGCGATCAAGGGCGCAATCGTAGGGCGGCGCATGGAAGAGGAAGATCGTCCGCTCCGGCGGTGCGTTGCCGGCCAGTCCTTCGAGATCGGCCGCGATGGTGCCATTGCGCGTTTCGTGTTCCGGAACCGGCACGCTGCGGCGACCCTCCTCGGGCGACACGCAGCCGGGGTCCACGAAGCGCGAGACGTCGTACTTCTCCCAGTCCTTGAGGAGGAACGGCGACGGGGGCGTACAGGCATAGCCCGTGACGAACAGGTCACCGAAGGGCACGGTGCGCTCGTGCAGGTACTCGATCAGTCCCTCGGCATCCGCCTGTTGGAGGCTCTCCTCGAACACGCGCGGATCGTCGTTGCCGAGGATCACGAACCAGCGTGGCGGCGGGGCGCTCGCTCCAACCGCGGGGCCGCCGCCCGCCCCACCGGTCCCCACTCCAACCGCGGGGCCGCCGGGCGCCGCACGGCCTGCAGCGCGCAAGGCCCGGATGGGGCCCAGCAGATGCTCTTCGAGGAACTCCTCGGACGCCCGATTGTGGCGGAAGAGATCGCCGCCGAGGAACACCGCCTCCGGGCGCTCGGCCCGCACGCTGCGCATCAGAGCGTCGTAGCGCGCCACATCACCATGTAGATCCGATGTGAACAGACACTTCACGCGGCTGCTCTCGCCTCCCCCCGCGCGGACCTCACCACCGCCAGCTGGGCCGTCACTTCGCTGCCGCGGCGGGCTTCCCCATCGGCAGCTCGCGCGCCGCGTCGGTCACGGCGCCGATCTTGACCGCGAAGCTGGTCTTCTGGGCGATGTCCTCGTCCGTGACGATGTGCACGTCGAGCAGTCGATCGTTGCGATAGCCCGTGCGCAGGTAGTTGATCTCACCCAGGCACAGGCTCCAACCGTCGAGCCAGCTTTCCAGCTCCCGGCGTTGCTCAGGTGCTCCGCGGAAGTGTACCAAGAGGTCGATGTCGCTGCCCGGACCCGCGGTGGCGTTCTTGGTGCTGCCGAAGACGTAGATGGCGGCCACGCCGAACCGCGCGCTGTCGATCTCCTGCGCGATGCGCTCGGCCATCTTCAGGCGCCATTGCCAGAACTGCAGGGGCACGCGCACATGATCGCCCTCGGTCCCCGTCTCCGGCATCTGCTGGCGCCCTTCGTCGGGCGAAGCGAGCAGGCCGACCGCCTCGCCCAGCTCAGCGTTCTGCAGAATGCGCAGGATCCGGCCGTCCGCCGCGGTCGCCACATCGATGACGCGCAGGGTGTCGGACAGCTCCGCATACTCCGGCAGCATCTCCTTCAGCAGATTGGGCGTGCGGAGCAGGAACTGCTCGTTGAACACCACACCGTGGTCGTCAGGGTAGAGCGGTAGGTAACGGATGCGAGCTTCCACCAGGTCCTGGAAGAAGTGCGTACCGAAGGAAAGGTCGGGCACGTAGTTGCCCTTCTTGCGGGCGATCTCGATCAGCATCGCCGTGTTGCTGATGTCGGCGTAGGTGACGCTGACGCCTAGCTTGACATCACCCCGGCTGCCCCACCGCCCGGGGCCCATGAGCACGAACTGCCGCTTGGGCAGCAGCTTGTTGAGCCTGCCCACCGCCTTGCCCACCGCGAGCAGATCCTGGCGGGACTCGATCTCGCCGTACTTCTCGGGATCCACATAAACAATGTGGGTGACACTCGGCACCCAGCCGTTGGACACATAGCGGTTGGCGGTAAAGATGATGTCCTGTTCGGCCACATCCTTGGGGATAGGCGCCGGCGCCGCGTCACCCGCGAAGCTCTGCGGCCGGCACTGGAGCAGATAGAAGTCGCGCCCGTCGTGGGCGAACTCGATGTCGACCGGCGTGGCGAGGTGCTCCTGCAAGATGGCCATGATGTTGCGCATGTGCTGCAGGAAGGGCGTCTCGCCGAACAGCCCCTGGAAGGTGACCACCAGCTCGTCCTTGTCCGTGTCGAGCAGCAGGCCGACCGGCTTCTGCAACATGTCCTGACGCAGGACCGAGAAGACCTTGTCCAGGGCTGGGTAACTCCGGCCACATTCGCGCAGCAGGTCAGCTATCGCGACGGTTTCCCACGTGCCGGTTTCCATGTTGAGCAGGTCAACCTTCTTGGGCGCGTAGCGCACGATCTCGTCGACGGCGACGTTGGCCCGCAAGCGCGGCTGGCCGGGCACCGCCAGCACCGGATAGTCATCCGACACCCGGTCGACCGCGCGTGTGCCGAGCCCCGCCACCATCCGGATCAGCCCGTCTTCGCGCTTGATCCGCGGCGACCAGCGGAATTCGTTGTTGCTGAAGGCCACCCCGGCGAACGCCGGCAGGAAGTACTTGCCCATCTTCGCGCCGACCACTTCCTGGATCAGAATCCCCATCTCTTCGTTGAACTCGAGTAGGCCGTGATCCCGGCGGTACTCGATGGGATCGGCCCCGAAGGTGGAGGCGTAGACCTCGGCGATCGCATCCATGATGGCGTTCAGACGTTCTTCCTTGGTCCCCCGATTGGCCAGGAAGAGGCTCTTGTACTTGCCCGAGAACGCGGTACCCAACCGGTCCTCGAGCAAGCTCGAGCTCCGGACAATCAGCGGCACATCGCCGAGATCATCCAGGGCGACCGACAGGCCGTTGATCACGCGGGGCGTGAAGGAAGAGCTCTTGAACAGACGCACGATGCTCGGGTACTCGTCGCGGACCTGATCGATCTCCTTGAACTTCTGCTCGAAGACGTCCTGTAGATCATTGTGCCCCACGAAGTCGAGCAACCCGTCGGAGGCGATGTACCAGGTCTTGGGGACCTTGACCTTGCCGATCGGGTGTTCGGGTGACTGCGTCCGTTGGAGCACCTTGTACGCCAGAATCAGCCCGGCACCCTTGCCGCCCAGTTTGCCGTGACTCTCGGGCGGCATGATGATGCGATCGATCAGGTCAACGAAATCGGCAACCTCGACGAATTCCTTGGCGGTGCGGACGAAATCGAGCTGCTCCGTGAGCAGCCGCTGGGTGAGCAGCACGCGCAGGCTGCGGCGGGTCGACACCGGCAAATCCCGCCCGTCCGAAACGACGTGGTGAAAGCGCCGCAAGGCATCGGCCAGCTCCGGCAGCGAGGAGCGCATGCTGTTCAAGATGCGCATGAAACCGCCGGCCTTGTCCTCCACCATCCAGCGCTGGATGCGCGAGAGGATTTCCTGGCTGCTCAGGTGCTCGGCGGCCAGCTCGAAGGGCCGGTCGCTCATCATGATCTCGGTATTGGGCTCGAAGCGACCGATCGGGACGTTCGACTCACTGCTGAAGCGGTCCTCCCCTGCCGGTGAAGGGCCGCCGGTCAAGATGCCGCGGGCCTCCTCGATGCCAATGCGCGTCAAGTGGTTCAGCATCCGCCGCGCGATGCGCAGGTAGAGCGCCTTGTCCGACTCGCGTAGCAGGTGGATCGGGGCGCGCCAGTCGTCGCGGCGCGGTTCGGTGCTGCGGCTGCGGGCTTCGTCCCAGTCGCGTTGCACATCCTTGAGGCGCTGAAAGAAGAGGTAATGGCCGAGGCGATCGGCCAGCGTGGTGAGGAGCCGCTGTTCCTCGCGCAGGAAGGGCCCGAAATCCTCCTGCGGCATCTCCTCCATGTAGCATACGACGAGCTTACCGACGACCTCGTCCTGGGCCCGCAGGGGAACCTCCATCGCCCAGCGCGTGGGTTCGAAGGGCTCCGAGCGATACTCGCGTCCTTCGTAGATGAGTCGGATCCGGCAGATCGGTGTGTGCTGGAACCCGGGCGGGATCGCCTCGACCACGCCTTGCAGCACGCTGTCCAATGAAGCATCGGTACGATTGAGCTGCTTTTCGACTTCGTAGAAGCAGTTCAGTTCTTTGGCACGCTCCTGGAGATCGTCCAGGAGTTGGCGATGCGGCCTAATCGGTCTGGTCATGGTGTCGGATCACCCCCCGGCCGTGGCGGCCGTCAACCTTGACGAGCAGCGGCTGGGCAGTGCGCACATGCTTGACGAAGTCCGTCTCAGCCAGCGTCTCCTGCTGATCCAGCCACTCCCAGTCGATCTGATGGGGTCCGTGGTGGCGGACCGACAGGTAGAGTACCTGACACCCGATCAAATTGTGAAAGAAATGCGAGCCCTGGCTGAGGTCGGGGTTCATCTCCGGCAGCGTGGCCTCGACGATCACCCTGGCCCCGCACACTTGTCCCCACTCGACCGGCACGCCCAGCCAGGGGTCCGACGACCCCCAACGCCCGAATCCGATCAGCACATAGGGGCGTTCTTCGGCCAGCAGGCCGCGATTGAGCTTCTCCAGCTCCAGAGCGATCCGCGGCGTGTGGCGCGCCTCGAACGAGCGTGGCTTCAGGTAGACCACGTCGCAAACGTCGTCCCGGACACCGTTGCCCAGGACGTACTCCGAGGCCAGCAGGACCTGCGGGCCCGCGAGGTCGGCCGGATCGAGCTCCACGCGGTGGGTGTCGACCATCATCGGACGCACCTGCAGGAAGCTGAATCGCGATCGCTCCTCCTGCCGGCGGCGCGGGGTCACCGCGAACTCGATCTCGACCGGCGACTGGAGGACCTCCTCCGAGATCGTGAGCAGGCGGCGGATGAGGTCGTTGAGCGGCAGCGCACCCAGCGACAGGATTGGGGCGAAGTCGATCACCCGCGGGCCGGGCGAGCCCAGCCCCGGTCGCAACCGCTCGGAGCCCGCGTCGAAGACCGAGGCGATCTGGTCGAGGGCCCCGTCGAGCTCCGCGGCCGGCAGGTCGGCGCGCACCAGGTACTCGGTCTCGCGGATCGGATCGGGCGGCGGCGGCGTGCCCATGTTGACCGCCCAGAACTCGGTCTGCGTGTTTTTGAGCAGGTCGCCGATGCTGCCAAAGGGCGCGGGCGCCGTCGGGTAGGCCGGCGAGTAGGTCCATGCGCGCCCGCCGTCCACGATCTCCTTGCCCAGCCCCAGGGCCAGACTCACGACCCCGTCCTCGGGCCGGGAGTGCCCGGTCGGATAGTAGTTGTAGGAGCGGGCCACGCCGGAGATCTCGGGATAGAAGCGATCGCCCCACTTGCGCCCCGCCACCTCCTGAACAATCACCGCCATTTTCTCAGCGCCCTGGGGCTGGCGGATCGACCGCAGGTAGCTGCGCGCCTGGCTGAAGAAGGTCGAGGCATACACGAACTTGACCGCCTCAACCAATCGGCGAAACCGCCCGTCCACATCCGGCAGATTGTTGGGGGTCATCTTGGTGGCATAGACACCGGCCATGGGATGGTGGAGCGCATCCTCGAGCAGGCTCGAGGAGCGAATCGCCAGCGGCGTGCGCACCTGGTCCGCGATGCCCCACAGGTCACCGACGTACTCGGCCGGCAGGTCGGCCTGCTGCAGGGCGTGAGCGATGCGGTCATCGGGCAGGTCGGCGAAGCGTTCGCTCTCGACGCGGTTGCGCGCGAGAAAGCTGTCGAAGAGGTCGGTGGTGAGCACGGCGAGCTTGGGCACGACGACCTCGAATCCCGGGAACTCGCCGGGGGCCAGTGTCCCCAGGATACGGTCGTGGATGAGCTGCAGGCCGGCCGCTTTGCCGCCGATCTGGCCGGCGCCGATGCGCGTGAGGGCGGTGGTTCCGGCGGCGAAATCGCGCCCGAACTGCGGCAGATCGGCCCGGTCGGATGAAGTCATGCGATCCTCCCTGTGACCCCACGTGGGGGCGGCGGGATCGTGCTCGGTGGCCCACCAGCAGGATACCACCCCTGATCAGGCTGGGCTGATTCTAGCCCAGAACCAGGTCGGGCGCCGAGCAGAAGCCCGGCGCCCGTACCTGTTCGGAGTAAGGGTCGGGCGATCCCTTCACGAGGCTCCAGCAGGGCAGGGCGCCGGGCACCCGCCTGAAACCACCCGACCCGCGTATCCGTTAGACCCAGCCGCGCTCGCGGCAGGCCTGCGCAACCCGGTTGATCGCGACGACGTAGGCCGCGTCGCGCATGTAGATCTTCTGCTTTGCAGCCACGTCGCTGACGGCGATGTACGCACTGGTCATCTTCTGGTCCAACCGCGCCAGCACGTCATCCTTGGGCCAGAAGTAGTTCTGATTGCTCTGCACTTGCTCGAAGTAGCTGCACGTCACACCGCCGGCGTTGGCGAGGAAGTCGGGGATGACGAAGATCTCGCGCTTGTGGATGACCTCATCGGCCTCGGGGGTCGTCGGGCCGTTGGCACCCTCGGCGATGACGCGCACGCGCTTGCTGATCTTGTGGACGTTGTCGCCGGTCACCTGGTTCTCGAGCGCGCAGGGCATCAGGATGTCGACGTCCTGCTCGATCCAGGCGTCGCCCACGAGCACTTGGTAGCCGAGGTCGGCCGCCTTCTTCTTGTCGATGCCGCCGAAGCGGTCCGTGATCGAGCGGAGCTGGTTGAGGTCGATGCCTACCTCCTTCTGGAACGTGTAGGACGCCTGATCCTCCTGGTCCCAGCAGGAAACCGCGATCACCTTGCCGCCCATCTGGTGGTACAGCTCGATGGCGTACTGCGCCACGTTGCCGAAGCCCTGCACGCTGGCGGTCGTGTTATCGGGGCGGATGCCGTGCTGCTTCAAGGCCTCCCGCAACGTGTAGACCACACCGTAGCCGGTCGCCTCGGTGCGGCCCAGCGAACCACCCATGCCCACCGGCTTGCCGGTGATGAAGCCGGGGTAGTGGCCGCCATGGATCAGCTCGAACTCATCGAGCATCCACAGCATGTGCTGCGCGTTGGTCATGACGTCCGGTGCGGGCACGTCGGCCACCGGGCCGATATTGCGGACGATCTGGCGAACCCAGCCGCGGCAGATCGCCTCCTGCTCGCGCATGGAGAGATCGTGCGGGTCGCACACCACGCCACCCTTGCCGCCACCCAACGGGATATCGGCCACGGCGCACTTCCAGGTCATCCACATCGACAGGGCGCGCACCGTGTCGATCGTCTCGTGGGGGTGAAAGCGGATGCCGCCCTTGCAGGGACCGCGGGCGTCGTTGTGCTGGCAACGGAAGCCCTGGAACACCCGGACGCTGCCGTCATCCATGCGCACCGGAATGAGGAAGTGGTATTCACGCTGCGGGCTGCGCAGCAGGTCGCGCGTCGGCTGATCGAGGCCGATCAGGTCGGCGATCTTGTCGAATTGCGCCCGGGCCATCTGATACGCGTTGAACGCTTTCGAGGTAGCCATAGCTCTTCCCTTTCTGCCTTCCGCCCCCGCGGGGGCCCCCTCGGTTCGGTCTTGATCGCCGGGCTGAACAGGTGGGTCGGCGAGCGGCCCCGCTTTTTGCCCAGCCGGCAAGTATCGGACAGCCTACCCGCGCCGACATCCGACGGTGTACGGAATTCGGCTCCGACAAAAGGATGAGTTGGAGGGGCGCGCGGCGGGCCTGTTATGATGATGGCCTATGGTCCCAACGCCATGCGACATCGCCGAACTCCTTGCGGAGCATCGGATTGGAATCCTCTCTCGGTGGCTCGACCTGCTCTTCGACCTGCCGGGCGGGCGCTATCGGGACCACCCCGCCTACGAGGTGCGCATCTGGGCCTCGGGGGCGGTGACCGCCGCCATCCAGTCGCTGGCCGCCGCCCCGGACAAACCGCTCGCGGACCAGGCGGCGCAGATCACCAGCGGCCTCAGCCGCCGCGGCTTCAGCATCCGGGAGGCGGTCGAGGGCCTGGTGCTCTTGCGCGATGCGTCCCTGCCGTTCGTCGAGCAGCGCTACGCCCAGGACAGGCACCTGCGGGTCGCCGCCCGGGCAGCTCTGGATGATGGCCTCCGGCGGCTGCTCGGCGCCGTCGCCAGCGGCTACGCCCAGACGATGCTCGCCGACATCGAGAAGGCCAAGGCACGCACCGCGCTCATGCTGGCCGCCGCCGAGACGGCCGGCAGCTCGCTCGAACCCGAGCACGTCTTCAGCCGGGTGGCTCACGACATCGCCACCGCCCTGCGAGTCCGCTACTGCGGGATCTACGAACGCGACGAGCAGCAGGTCTTCCTGCCGCGCGCCGCGGTGGGCGAGCTCGCGGGCGAGCGGCTCCGGCAGCTCCTCGCGCGGCCCCTGCGCCCGGCGATCGATCCGATCGTCCGCGCGGTCGTGTCCGGACCGACGCCGTCGCCGCACATCAGCGCGGGCAAGGAACCGTTCCTGGGGGAGACGAACTGCCGGATGCTGGGCATCGCCTCGGCCGTTCTCATCCCCATCGCGGCGGGCCGCGAGGTGCAGGCCCTGGCGCTGTGCATCTGCGAGGATGTGCGCCGGGTGTTCCGCCCCGGGCAGATCGCGATCGCCTGGGGCATCGCCCGTACGACCGCCCCCGCGGTGAGCAACGCCCACCTCCACGCGGCGACGGTCCAGCAGCTCGAGACCAGTTTGAGCCTGCAGAGGATCACCTCCGCCCTGCTGGACCGCCGGGGGCCCGATGAGATCCTGCGGGTCGTGTGCGCCGAGGCACGCCGGCTCGCGGGCGCGCGCGGCAGCGCGATTGTGCGGCAGTCCGCGGGCGGGGATCGGGAGATCGTGGCGCGCGAGGGGGAGTTGCCGGCTTCGCTGCCGGCGGTCTCGTCCGACCCCGCGGGTGCGGATCCATCCACGCCGGGCCCGCCCGGGATCCTTGCGATCCCGCTGCGCACGGGCAGCGAGGTGATCGGGGCGCTCGTGCTGGCCGGCGGCGAGCGCGGCTTCGATCCGGCCACCGCCCGGCGCATGCAGCTCTTCGCCGACCAGGGCGCAATCGCCCTCGAGCACGCGCGCCTGAACGCGGAGCACGAGCGGTTGATGATTCTCGAGGAGCGGCAGAAGCTGGCGCGCGACCTGCACGACTCGGTGTCGCAATCCTTGTACGGCCTGACGATGTACGCCGAGGCCGCTGGACGATTGCTCGACGCGCAGCGCATCGAGCAGGCCCGGTCCTACGTCGGCCAGCTCGCCGAGACCGCGCTCGATGCCCTGCGCGAAATGCGCCTGCTCATCTTCGAGCTGCGGCCCTCCGTGTTCGACCAGGCGGGCCTGGTCGAAGCGCTGCAGGGCCGCCTGTCAGCCGTGGAAGAGCGCGCCGGGCTGGCCGTGCACGCCGAGCTGGGCGAGCCCGGGCATCTGCCGCGGCCGATCGAGGAGGCGCTGCACGGGGTGGCGCGCGAGGCGCTCAACAACATGCTCAAGCACGCCGGTGCCGCCAACGTGTGGGTCACACTGCACACCGGGCCGCGGGAGGTCTGGCTCGAGGTGCGCGACGACGGCCGCGGCTTCGACCCTGAGGCCGCGCGCACGGCGGGCGGCCTGGGGCTGCGCAGCATGGCAGAGCGCGCGGGGTCGGCGCACGGCACGCTCGAGGTCGCCAGCGCGCCCGGTCAGGGCACGCGGGTGCGGCTCACCTGCCCGCTCGGGGATGCGGCCAGTCCGGGTTGTGCGCCGGCCGCAGGGGATTCGTCGCGGAAGGAGGGCTAGCCGCGTGGTGCGTAAGGCGATCAGGGTTCTCATCGTCGACGACCACCAGATCGTGCGCAAGGGGTTGCGCGCGCTCTTCGAGACCGAGCCCGACCTCGAAGTCGTCGGCGAGGCGGCCGACGGGGTCGAGGCGGTGGACCAGGCCGTGAAGCTGCAGCCCGACGTGGTCCTGATGGATCTGGTGATGCCGCGCCTGGACGGCGTCGAGGCCACGCGGCAGATCATGAGCCGCCGTCCGAAGGCGCACGTGCTGGTGCTGACGAGCTACGGCAGCGACAACAAGATCTTCCCCGCCATCAAGGCGGGCGCCTCGGGCTTCCTGCTCAAGGACACCCGCCCGGAAGAGCTGGTCGCGGCGATCCGCCAGGCGGCGGCCGGCCAGTCGGCGCTCGACCCAATCGTCGCGCGCCGGCTGTTGCGCGAGTTCGCCCCCGCCGACGATGAGCAGGCGCCGAGCGAGCCTTTGAGCGAGCGCGAGATCGACGTGCTGAAGCTGATCGCGCGCGGCCTGACGAACGAGCAGATCGGCGAGAAGTTGTTCATCAGTGTGGCCACGGTGCGCACGCACGTGAGCAACATCCTCACCAAGCTCAATCTTACCAACCGGACGCAGGCGGCGCTCTATGCGCTGCGAGTGGGGCTGGCGTCGCTGGAGGATACGTGATCGGCTCACTTCAACTGCATCTCCAGAAGCGGTCATCAAGCAGGGGAGAGGCGGCACCTCGATCCACAATGTGGCCCATGCGGAGGGCTCCAATTGCCTCTGTGACAACTGCGCCAAGCTGGTTGCGGAATCAGCGTCGCAGGATTTCCGACCCCCCTCCAGTTCACCCAGACGGTGACGCCGTTGGCATCCTCCACAATGAGTGGCCCGCCTCCCCCCGGGTAGTGAGCGATGAAGAGGCCGCCCTCGAGATCACTCGGATCTGCCAAGGCCGGCTCCAGCGGCATGAAGGCCGTGACCACGCACAAGAGCGCTGCCTGCATAGTACACACCCCCGTCCGCCCGCGACTCCCCGTGACCATCTCGGTACTGAGCCACGGGCGGGGCACTTGCGCGGTTATTGTGCAACCGACTGCCTTGTTTAGGGCAGGCCTGCCCTATTCGGGGCACCTGAGGCCTCCTGAGGACAAGGATCACCGCTCCCGCCTGATGAGCGGCGAGGCTTTCGACCGGTCGGCGGCGTGTGCAGCCGGCGCATAGAAGGAAACTGCAACGGCGAAATGGCCCCGGCCGGCCGCGTACAGAGGGATGATCTGAATCCGGCCCCCGGGCTTCGGCACCTGCGCGCGGTGGGTCTCTTGACCCTGAAAGAGCTCGCGGACAAGCTGGGCGTGTGCCAGAGCACTGCAAAGGTCCGGCGGGCCACAGGGCGGCTGGGAGTCGGTGCGTACCGCGCAGATGACGTGGGTCGCTACATGTACGACAATCCTCCACATAGTGGTGGGATTCCCGTTCGCCGCGCCAGAGACGTGACCATTCCGCACCGATCAAATCGAGAAGCTCGTCAGCGGTACTTCGGGCGGCGTATCGGCCGCGACCTTGAGCCGCGACCTTGAGCGGGCCGAGCGGCAAGATCCCCATCGGCTATTCCATCGGGTCGGTGGTCGTGCCGGCCACGTCGGAGACCGGCCACGTCGGAGACGATCGAGACGCTGCTCGCTTCGTTGGTGTCCTCTCCTCCCTATTGCCCACTACCTGGACTGCGGTCGTGTGGCGAATGCCAGTGCGGAATAGTGCGGCGCATGAACTCATCGAACAGAGGAACAGTGAACGCAGTTTCCCCGTGGGCCGGACTCCACACCATCCCTTTTCTGATCAATCCACTTCGTAGTGGGCCAGTGCTCTCGACAGCGCGTCCGAGGGCATCGGCGATCGCACCGGATCGGTGGGGACTGGCACCGAGATCGGCCATCGCCCGTAGGTAATTCTGCTCCCGCGGAGTGAGCCGGTCAAACCGCACTCGAAAGAAGCTCCTGTCCAACGCAGCGGTGGCTGATCGGCTAGCTGCGGCCACATCGCCCTCGGTTATCGGGGACTGGCCTGCGACATTCCAGGTGCGCTTTCCCCACTCCTGGAGGAAGTGGGGATACCCTTTCGTCAGAGCGATGATTCTCTCCAAAGCGCCGGGGCTGATCTGTGCCCCTTCACTGCGAATCGGCTGCTCGATGGCCTGTCTCGCTGCGTTCGCGCCGAGCGGTCCCACGGAAGGAAAGTCAAAGAGACGCTCGGCATACGACTTCGCCTCGCCCGACAGCGCGGCAACCTGGGTCAGGCCGGCTCCAAACATGACGACTGGCAAGCCCTTTAGGGCGATCGCATGGAACGCCACCATCAGAGCCCTCAAGTCGGCCTCACTGGGATATTGGACTTCGTCGACGAGGATCGCGACGCTCGAATCGGCGGCCTTGGCGGCTTGGCCAACCGTCAGGAACAGCGCGGGAAGGTCAACCTCCAGGTTCCCGCTATCGGCCAGGAGCGGCTCGCTCACCTCGATCCTGAATTCTCCGATCGAGACTCTGAAGGCGCTCGCGAAGCCACGCAGCGCTCCAACCGCGCGTGACACGCTCGCCTTGGCCTTCTCAACGCGATCAAGACGCATGAGCGTGCTCTTGAGCGCGGGCGCGAGGTACTCAGCGAGACGCTGGCCCTCCGGCGCTTCCAGCATGACGACTTGATACCCGATCTCCTCGGCCATCTCCCCGATCTTGTTCAGGAGTACGGTTTTTCCAACACCACGAAGTCCAAGCAGCATCTGGCTCTTCTCGGAGCGGCCTGCGCGAATCCTATGCAGGGCGATTCTGGCAGCTTCCAGGATCTCGTCGCGGCCAGCGAGTTCTGGCGGTGGGGCTCCGGCCCCGGGCGAGAACGGGTTCCGCAGTGGGTCCATGACCTCTCGCCTCCAGCAGTCAGAATTGAGGAATCTGTTCCTGTCTTATCCATCTACTCACGGCTATTCGATCCGCAGGACAGAAGTCTTACCCAATCTTATCAGTCTATCGCAGCTCACCTCGGCTGCGCCGAAGTCGCGCCTGGACGGCTGCTGCGCCGGTCTGCGCCTGGGCCTGCGGAACCGGACCCGGAGGCGGGGGCGGGCAGGCGGCGCCTCCCTTCGCGCGGACAGGCGTTCGGTCGCCCGGAATCACTGCCATGGCAGCAAAAAGGACCAGTGCGCGCGGATCGCTGCCCACCTGGCCTGAAAACATCTCAAGTTGCTGCCTTGGCAGCGTTATTTGTTGAAAAGCCACCGCCAGGGTGGTCGAATCCTCTCAAAGTAGGGCATGATTGCCGCCTTGCCAGCAATTCCACCTGATGCCGGGGAAAGCAATGATTGCTGAAGCGTGGGCCAAGGACCTGGGCGAAGTCGTTCGGCAGCATCGCAAAACGGCCGGACTGACCCAGATCGAGCTCGCCGACCTCGCCGGGGTGGGCAAGAGCGCTGTCTTCGACATCGAGAAGGGCAAGCCGACGGTCAGGCTCGCGACCCTCATCCGCGTCCTGGCCGCGCTCAACGTCGAGCTGACGTGGCGCAGCCCGTTGATGGGCGATCAGCGCTCGGAGTCTGGACATGCGTAGCGCGACCGTCCTCCTTCACGGCCGCCCGGCGGGCACGCTGACCGAGATCGCTAGGAATCGGAGCTATCGCTTCCGTTACTACCCGGAGTACCAGGGGCCGCCGGTCTCACTCACCCTACCCCTGAGATCCGACCCCTATGAGTTCGATCGTTTTCCGCCCTTCTTCGATGGACTGCTGCCGGAAGGGGCGCAGCTCGAGGCGCTCCTGCGCTCGGCGAAGATCGACCGCGACGATCCGATGCGGCAGTTACTGACGGTCGGGGGCGATCTCGTGGGAGCGGTGACCGTTGTGCCGCTGGGGGAGGATTGGGAGTGAATCGATGCCCGATCACCTACGAGCCGCTCCAACCCGGCGAGTCGGTCTACTCCCGCCGGGGCCTGCAGCGGCTGGCGCGCACGCTCACGGGCCTGCAGGATCTGCCGTTCACCGCCGAAGAGCAGAGGCGCGAGGCCGCGCGTCGCGCGACGCGGCTATCGATTCAGGGGGTCCAGCCCAAACTCAGCGCTGTGCTGCGCCCCAAGGAGCAGCGCTTCGAGATCGTCGACCGGAACGGCACCTACATTCTGAAACCGCCGCATGAGCACTATGCGAACCTGCCGGAGAACGAGGACCTGACGATGCGGCTGGCCGAGTCGGCGGGCATCGATGTTCCCATCCACGGCCTGGTGCGCGCGGTGGACGGATCATGGACCTACTTCGTCCGGCGCTTCGATCGGCTGCCGCGGGGCCGCAAAGTCGCCATCGAGGACTTCGCTCAACTCGCTGGGCGCACTCGAGACACGAAGTACGACGCCAGCATGGAGCAGGTCGCCAGGTTGATCGAGCAGTACACGACCTTTCCCCAGGTGGAGAAGCTCGACCTCCTGCGGCGCACGCTCTTCTGCTTCCTGACCGGCGGCGAGGACATGCATCTGAAGAACTTCTCCGTGATCACGCGGGGTGCGAGAATTCAGCTCTCGCCGGCCTACGATCTTCTCAACTCCAGCATCATCCTGCCGGTCGCGGAAGAGGAGCTCGCCCTGCCGCTGCACGGCAAGAAGCGGAACCTGCGGCGCAAGGACCTGCTGGAGTATTTTGCAGTCAAACGGCTCGGTCTCACTGCGGCCGCACTCAACCGAGTCGTGGCGAGTCTCTCTGGCGCCCGGCCGGAATGGGCGCGGTTGATCGACGCCGGCTTCCTTCCGGAGCATCTCAAGGCCGCCTATCGCGACATGCTCAACCAGCGATTCGAGCGGCTGGCCGCGTGACCTCGGCCCCGCGCCCTCCAAATCTGCTATGCTCCCCCGTCTATGATCACCCTGACCAACATCTCGATGCAGCACGGCCGCCAGATCCTCTTCCTGGAGGCCGCGCTGCAGCTCAATCCCGGCGAGAAGGTCGGGCTGGTGGGCCCCAACGGCGCCGGCAAGACGACGCTCTTCCGCCTGGTCGCGCGTGAAGAGGAGCCTGACGAGGGCGAGGTCAAGATTCCGAAGCGCACGACGATCGGCTACTTCCGCCAGGACGCGATCGAGATGCAGGGCCGCAGCGTGCTCGACGAGGCGATCGCGGGCAGCGGGCGGCTCGGCGATCTGCACCACGAGCTCAAGGAGCTCGAGGCCGCCCTCGCCGACCCGGCGCGGGAAGGCGAGCTCGACGAGCTGCTCGCGCGCTACGGCGAGGTGCAGGCCGAGTACCACCATCGCGACGGCTACGACCTGGAGGCCCGCGCGCAGGAGGTGCTGCACGGCCTGGGCTTCGAGCCGGACCAGGTCGCGGGCGACGTCGGCACCTTGAGCGGCGGTTGGAAAATGCGCGTGGCGATGGCCAAGGTGCTCTTGGCCCGGCCCGACGTGCTCCTGCTCGATGAGCCGACCAACTACCTCGACATCGAATCGATCCTCTGGCTCGAGCAATTCCTGAAGGCCTCCAGCGCCGCGGTGCTGATGACCTGCCACGATCGCGACTTTCTCAACCGCACCGTCACACGCATCATCGAGATCGACGGCGGCGATCTGACGAGCTGGAGCGGCAACTACGACTTCTACGCGCGCGAGCGGGCGATCCGCGACACGCAGCGCGAGGCGGCCTACGCGCGCCAGCAGGCTATGTTCGCCAAGGAGCGCCGCTTCATCGAGCGCTTCGCCGCGCACGCCGCCAAGGCCGCGCAGGTGCAATCGCGCGTCAAGAAGCTCGAGAAGATCGAGGAGGTCGAGCCGCCGCGCCGGCGCGTCGTCGTCAAGTTCGACTTCCGCCGTCCGCCGCGCTCCGGCGAGGACGTGGTGACGCTGCGCGGGGTCTCAAAAGCCTTCGGCCCGCGCCGGATCTACGCGGACTTCGACTTCGCCGTCCGGCGCGGCGAGCGCTGGTGCGTGGCGGGCCGCAACGGCGCCGGCAAGTCGACGCTGCTCAAGATGGTGGCCGGCGTGCTCGCGCCTGATGCGGGCACGGTGCGTCTGGGCGCGAGCCTGAAGTTGGGGTACTTCTCCCAGCAGGCGCTCGACCTGCTCGATCCCGACCTCACCGTCTTCGAGCAGATGCAGCGCGACTACCCCGACGAGGGCCAGGGCGTGCTGCGCAATCTGCTGGGCGCGTTCCAATTTCCCGGACACGACGTCGAGAAGCCGATCCGCGTGCTCTCCGGTGGCGAACGGTCGCGGCTCGTGATCGCGCGGATGCTGCTCGACCCGCCCAACTTCCTCGTGCTCGACGAGCCGACGAACCACCTCGACCTCGAGACCAAGGAGATGCTCGTCGAGGCCTTGAAGGACTTCGGCGGCACGATGCTCTTCGTCTCGCACGACCGGACGTTTCTGCGCGGGCTGGCCACGCGCGTGCTCGAGCTCGCATACGGCGAGGACGGCGAGCGTCGGCCGCGCATCTATCCGGGCAGCTACGTCGACTACGTGGCCGCAACGGGGCGCGAGGCGCCGGGGGTGCATGCGTAAGGAGGCAAGCATGAGCAAGGCGATCCTGATCCTGAAGGGCAGCCCGCGCGAGCGCGGCAATAGCTCCACCCTGGCTGACCAGGTCGCCGCGGGCGCACGGGCCGCGGGCGCCGAGGTCGAGAGCGTCTGGCTGCACGGCCTCGACATTCAGCCCTGCACTGCCTGCAACGGCTGCGGCATCCCTGGCGGCCGCTGTGTCGTGCAGGATGATATGCAGGCGCTCTATCCCAAGCTCGCCGCGGCGGACGCGATTGTTCTCGCCAGCCCGGTCTACTGGTTCACGATGAGCGCGCAGCTCAAGACCTGCATCGACCGCTGGTACGGCTTCCAGGGCACGAACTGGCAGGAACTCCAGGGAAAACGGTTCGGAGTCGTGCTGGCCTATGGCGATGCCAGCCTCACCAGCTCGGGCGGCATCAACGCCGTGCACACCTTCGAGTCGATGTGCCGCTACCTGCGGGGCGAGATCGTGGGGATCGTCCACGGATCGCTGAGCGGTGTCGGCGACGCGGAGAAAAAGCCGGCGCTGATGCGGGAGGCGCAGAAGCTCGGGGAGAAGCTGGCGGGGGCATGAAGGGGCGCGGGGCGTCGAGCTTCGGGTCGTCGAGTTCTATGCTCCTTGATCACCCGGCATTGCCGTCCGCCTGGACGATGTCGCCTCGCCAGCCTTGGTCCGGGGCAACAGGCGGCCCCAGGGATACTTGATCCATTTTGTCAAGTTATGACTTGACAAGTTACGACTCGTTGACGAGTAATCAGGGGGTCGAATCAGGGGGTCGGAGGATCGAGCCCTACCAAGGCACCGCACTGGAAAGCGCCATGAGAACCATCGCATTCGTGGGCCGCGAGGCGGAGCTGGGGGTCCTGGAGACCGCCTATCAGCAGAAGCACTCCGCTCTCATCCCAATCTTCGGGCGCCGCCGGGTGGGCAAGAGCGAGCTCATCCGGCAGTTCATGGCCGGCAAGACGGGCGCCGTCTACTTCCTCGGCAAGCAGGCCCCGGCCGGCCTGCAGATCAGGGAATTTGTGAACGAGGCCGCCGCCGCGCTGGGCGAGCCGCTGCTCGCTGCGATCGCGCCGGACAACTGGCAGACGGCCCTCTCGGCGGTTGTCCAGCAATGGAAGGGCTCGACGCCCCTGATCCTGGCACTCGACGAATTCCAGTGGTCCGTCGCGGCGAGTCCGGAACTCCCCTCCGTCCTGCAGGGCCTGTGGGATCGCGAGTGGAGTCGCGGCGGCAAGGTCTTGCTGATTCTGTGCGGCTCCTATGTCGGGTTCATGGAGCGCGAGCTCCTGGGGAAGAAGAGCCCGCTCTTCGGACGCCGGACCGCCCAGATTCACTTGAAGCCGTTCGGGTATCGGGAGGTGGCGGCCTTCCACTCGGGACGATCCCTGGTCGATCGCGCCTGTGCCTACTTCATCTGCGGCGGCGTCCCCTACTACCACCTCCAGTTCTCGCCGAGCCTGTCGATCGAAGGCAACATCGCCGCCCTCCTGCTGGATGAGTACGGTCCGCTCCATGCCGAGCCGGACTTTCTCCTGCGAGAGGAGCTGCGCGAGGTCGACCGCTACTACGCGGTGCTCTTCGCGATCGGGTCGGGATCCACGGTCGCCAAGGATATCGCCCGTCGGGCCGGCATCGATGACCGGGGGCTGTACTACTACCTGCAACAGCTCGTGGACTTGGGATACTTGCGGCGGGCTTATCCCCTGACCGCCGGGCGTCCGGCTGCCCGCCACGTCCGGTACGAGCTCGATGATGCCCTGCTGCGCTTCTGGTTCCATCACGTCTTCCCGAACAAGAGCTACATCGCCCAGATGGGCCCGCGCTCGGCCTTGCGGGACCGGATTCGGCCGAACCTGGCGGCCTATTTCGGAACCTGCTTCGAGCGGCTCTGTTTGGAGGCCCTCCCCGCGCTGTATGCGGCCGAAAGGGTCACGGCGGCCTTCACGGTTGGCCAGTACTGGGATCGAGATGTCCAGATCGACGTCGTGGGTCTGCGGGACGACAACTGGATCGATCTCGGTGAGTGCAAATGGGGAGCGGTCCGTTCTCCGCGGAGACTGCTGGCGGAACTCGAGAGCAAAGTGCGAGGCTATCCGAATCCGAGGAATGCGACGATCAGGCCGAGGGTCTTCACACGCGATCCGGTGGGGAAGCCCCAGGCGGGCGCTGAGTGGCACTGCCTGAGGGACCTCTACGGGCTGGGCTAGGGGCGGGTCGCCCGGCTCGTCGGGACGTCAGGGGATGCGGTGGATGGGTTTCTCGGGGTCTACCCGTCCCGCGCCAGCCGGTTCTTGCTCTGATGGACGGACATGCTGCTGACGCTTCTGAGCTGAGGTCGAACGTCAGCTCCCTGTCACCCCCATGTCCATCTCACTCCCGCACTCACTCCGGCAAGTGCGGCGCCGGCTCCCCGAAACAGCTATCATGCCGGCCAGGGACGCTCCCGGTCAGGGGGCCAGGTCAGGAGGGATTTGTGGAGCAGCCGGGCCTCGGAACCACCCCGCTCCCCGGCGCCGACGCCGTCGAGCTGATCGCCACGACCGCCTTCGGGCTCGAGGCGGTCGTGGCGCGCGAGCTGCAGGCCCTGGGATACGAGGGGCGTATCATCGAAAACGGCCGCGTGCTCTTCACGGCGCCGCCCGAGGCGATCTGCCGCGCCAACCTCTGGCTGCGCGCGGCCGAGCGCGTGCTCGTGCGGATGGGACACTTCCCGGCCTCCGATTTCGGCCAGCTCTTCGACGGAGTCCGCGCGCTGCCGTGGGAGGCATGGATCCCGCGCGACGGGGCGTTTCCCGTCCGGGGACGCAGCGTGCGTTCGCAGCTCTCGAGCGTGCCGGCCTGCCAGCGCATCGCGAAGAAGGCGATCGTCGAACGGCTGCGGCAGGCCCACGGCGTGCAGGAGCTGCCCGAAAGCGGCCCGGAGTGCATCGCCGAGGTCGCGCTGCTCGCCGACGAGGCGACGCTCACGCTCGATACGAGCGGCCCCGGCTTGCACAAGCGCGGCTATCGCACGGGCATCGGTCCCGCGCCCTTGAAGGAAACACTCGCCGCGGGCCTCGTGCTGCTCAGCTTCTGGCGGCCGGAGCGGCCGCTCCTGGATCCCTTCTGCGGCAGCGGGACGATTCCCATCGAGGCGGCCCTCATCGGCCGGAACCTCGCGCCGGGTCTTCACCGCACGTTCCTCGCCGAGTCGTGGCCCGCGCTGGCGCGCGAGCACTGGACCCGCGCCCGCGCGGAAGCGCGTGACTTGGCGCGCGAGATGGGCGCGACGATCCTCGGCACCGACATTGACCCGCGCGCGATCGGTCTGGCCCGCCAGCATGCCCGCGCGGCCGGCGTCGACGCGCAGATTCACCTGCAGGTGCAGCCCTTCGGCGAACTGGCCAGCCGCAAGGAGCACGGGTGCCTGATCGCGAATCCCCCCTACGGCGAGCGGATGAGCGAGCGCGCGGAAGTGGCCGCGCTGTACCGTTCGATGCCGGATGTGCTGCGGCATCTGAAGACCTGGTCGATCTACATCCTCACGGCGTGGCCCGATTTCGAGAAGCTTCTGGGCCAGACCGCCGATCGGCGCCGCAAGTTGTACAACGGGCGCATCGCTTGTACGTACTACCAGTTTCACGGGCCCGACCCGCGCAAACCCGCCGCGGCCCCGGCGCCGGTCTTCGGCGGCGTATCGGTCAAGGGTCGCGAGCAGGCGGAGATGTTCAAGGCGCGCCTGCAGAAGCGCGAGCATCACCTGCGCCGCTGGGCGCAGCGCGAGGGGATCAGCTGCTTTCGCCTCTACGATCGCGACATCCCCGAGATCCCACTGGCGGTCGACCGCTACGGGGATTGCTTGCACATCCGGGAGTACGAGCGGCCGCACGAGCGCACCCCCGCCGAGCACGCCGACTGGATCGACTTGATGGCGCGGGCGGCGGGCGATGCGTTGGAGGTCCGGCGCGGGCTCGTCTTCGTCAAGCATCGGGCGCGGCAGCGCGGCCTGAAACCGGACGAGCCGCTGAGCAACGAGCAGCGGGTGTTCGAGGTGCTCGAAGGGGGCCTGAGGTTCCAGGTCAACCTCTCGGACTACGTCGGCACCGGTCTCTTTCTGGACCATCGCCAAACGCGCGCCCGCGTGCGCGCCGAGGCGGCCGGCCAGCGCTTCCTCAATCTCTTCGGCCACACCGGGACGTTCACCGTCTACGCCGCCGCCGGTGAGGCCCGGCGGACGACCACCGTGGACCCGTCCAACAGCCATCTCGCGTGGGCCGAGCGCAACATGCGCGCCAACGGGTTCGTCGGCGGGGCGCATCGCTGCCTGCGAGCGGACGCTCTCACCTTCCTGCGCGAGCACCGCCCGGGCCCGAGCTACGACCTGGTCGTGGTGGATCCGCCGACCTTCTCGAGCCACCGGATGACGATCGAGGACTGGGAAGTGCAGCGCGAGCACGCTTCCCTGCTGACGCAGGTCCTGGCGCTGATGACATCCGGGGGCGTGATCTACTTCGCGACCCATCTGCGCAGCTTCAAGCTCGACCAGGCGGGGATCCCGGGCGCCACCATCAGCGAGATCAGCCACGAGACGGTGCCTCCCGACTTCCGCAACCGGCGCGTTCATCGCTGCTGGCGGATGGTCAAGAATGCACAGACGCCTTGAGGTCGCGGCCCGATGATCACCCTGAGCGACATCTCGATGCAGCACGGGCGCCAGATCCTCTTCCTGGCGGCTCAGGCGGTACTCGAATTCCCGGCTCTCCCCGCGCTGCCAAGGGATCGAACAAGCCCGGCATGGCGATCGGATAGCCGCCCAGAGAAGCGGACAGCCGCCCAGAGATTGGCCGCAACCCGCGGAATATGGGGAAACTGAACGCCCCGCCGCGGTGTGTCCTCTGTAGTGAACCTGTGCTCAGAGCACGCATTCCAGAGAGGAGGAGCACCAATGCCCGGCAAGGAAACGATCCGCGTGGGTATCAACGGCTTCGGTCGTATCGGCCGATCAGTCTTCAAGCAGTTCCTGGAGAAGGACGATTTCCAGGTCGTGGGGATCAATGATCTGGCCAACATCGAGGACTTGGCGTATCTGCTCAAGTACGATTCGGTCCACGGCTGGTACCCCAAGGAAGTGGCCGCCGAAAAGAGCGCCATCCGGGTGGCGGACCAGCGTTTCCCCTTCCACTCCAGTCCGGATCCAGCCCAGATCCCGTGGAAGGATCTGGGCGCCGAGATCATCATGGAATGCAGCGGCGCCCTGCGCAGTCGTGCCAAGGCCGCCGGGCACCTGGAGGCGGGGGCGCGGCGGGTGATCCTTTCCGCCCCTTCCGACGACGCCGATGCGACCATCGTCCTGGGCGTCAATGAAGAGAGCTACAAGCCCGAGTCGCACGAGATCGTCTCGATGGCTTCCTGCACCACGAATTGTCTGGCCCCGGTCGCGAAGGTCCTTCACACGGTGTTCGGGGTGGAGTCGATCGTCTTCACGACCGTCCATGCCTACACCGCCAGCCAATCGCTGATGGACACGCCCGCGCGCCACCGGCGGCGCGGGCGGGCGGCGGCGCTGTCGATCATCCCGACTACCACCGGGGCGGCCAAGGCCGCCGAGAAGGTTCTGCCGGAATTGAAGGGCCGGATCGCCGGCATGGCGATGCGGGTCCCGGTGCCGGACGGCTCGATCACCGACATGGTGGTGGCGCTGCAGAAAGACGCGACCGCGGAGCAGGTCCACGAAGCGCTGCAACACGCCTCGGAGAAGGCTCCGCTCAAAGGGATCTTGCGGGTGACGCGCGAGGCCTTGGTCTCCCAGGACATCATCGGCGACCCGCACTCTTCGGTCGTCGACGCCCTGTCCACGCTGATGCTGGGCAAGCGCACGGCCAAGGTGCTGGCCTGGTACGACAACGAATGGGGCTACTCGGCCCGCCTGGTGGACTTCGCCAGGCTACTCGCTGAACGGGGGAATTGACGTAGGGCGCTCGAAGGCGGGGTCCAGCCCAGCGCGCGTGACGCGCTTTCGGCGGCCGCTTGCGGATTCACACCCTCAGCCCCGTGTGCGAGCGCGGTCGGTCGCGGCGTGGCTGTCGCTGCATCGAGAGCTCGCAGCAGCGGGCACTGGTCCCCGAGCGAGATCTCAAGGCAAGTTCGGCAACCACCAGGCGGCAGGCGCCACCAGAACTTGCCGGCCGTCGTTGTCCATGAGCCGGTAGCCGTCATCCTCGTCGACGAGCTGGACGGCGGGAACTGACAGGGCCGTCTGGAACCGTTTCAGATTGACCCCAGGCGTCGTGTCCCGGAGCTTGGCCTCGACCAAGAGCAGAGGCTTGCGGTTCTCGACCAGGAGGAAGTCGACTTCGCGGCCCTCCTTGGTACGGATGTAGTGAAGTCCGAAGCGTCCGAGACCAAGATCGTTCCAGTTGGAGACGGCGCGAAACAGCTCCAGTGCGATCAAGTTCTCGAACCGCGCCCCCGGATCCTCGATCACTGCGCAGTCAAACAGGTAGACCTTGCGCTCCTTCTGGATGGCGCGGCTGACTTGGGCCGTCCAAGGGGTCAGGGTGAAGGTGAGATAGAACCGCTCGAAGATATCCAACCAGCTCTTCACGGTGTTGTAGGCAACCTTCAGATCGTTGCTCAGGCTTGGAATCGACAACGGCGCCCCCACCCTCGATGGCAGGAGGGCGAACAGGATCTCCAGATCGTCGATGTTCTTGACATCCGTCAAGTCCCGGATGTCTTCGCGGATGAGCTGGCGATGGTATGCGCTTGACCAGCGTCGATAGGTGGTCGCTCTCCCGGCCAGGTAGGGTTCAGGAAAGCCGCTGAACGAGGAGAGGCGACGCCACGCTGCCTGGCAGTCTTCCCGGTCCCGGGCGCACACAAGCAGGGGGTCTTGCCTGAACCGATCGAGGGTGTTGTCTTGGCTGTGTAATTCCCCGAGCGTTAGCGGCCACAGGTGAAAGGGGCGATAGCGACCGGCCAGGGAATCCCCGCCCTTCTGGTAGAGATCGAGTCGCCCGCTTCCCGAGACCAGGAAATGGTACCCGTCATGGAAGCGGTCATAGACACCCTTGAGGTAGTTCTTCCAGTCCTTGTACTTGTGAATCTCGTCGAAGAGAATCAGCGGCGTGGACGCGTCCTTCCTCACGATGTCCTGGAAGAAGTAGGGATCGGCAACGAGCCGCTGCTTGTCGGTGATGATGTCCCAGTTGAAGTAGAGGCTGTTGGTGAACCGGGCCGCAATCATCTTGGCCAGCGTGGTCTTGCCACACTGCCGCGGTCCGGCCAGAAGCACCATGGGCTTCTCGGCAGCAAGTTCTTCCCATATATGGACATACGGTTGCCGCGCCAGCATGGGGCCAGAATAATCTACTCTGCAAAATAGTCAAGGCCATTTTTCATTGGCCTGAAACTGTGCGGCTTCCTGGCGACTCGCGGACTCAGGGCCACACCGGCCCCCCTCCAGCACCCTCCCCCCTTCCCCAGATGTACCGCCATCGCCTCCGCATCCTCGAGCGCCCGGCAGATCGCCACGAAGTCGGCCTCCACCTGGCTGTCGGCGATCGTCACGTCCACGCGGGCGTCCGAGACGCGGGGCACGCTCCCGGGCAGTGTTCCAGCGCATGGATCGCGCGCCCGACGATCAGCTGCCAAAACTCGACGATCTGCGGCAGGAAGCCCGATCCGCCAGGCATCGGGTCGTAGATGACGACGTGGTGGTCGCGGCCTGATCGCCGCGCTCGAAGGGGCCGAGGACGCACACTTCTGCGGTGGCGAGCAGGTCCCCAGGCACGCGCTGCGACCGCAGCCACTCCCACCGGCACGCACTCCGACGGCGGCCCTCTCCATGGGTACCCGCCACGAGCGCGACATCGTTACCGATGTTGGCGCGTGAATGGCTACATGGGATCTACGCAGGCCGCCGGTGTGGAGGTGTGAGTGTCTCGACTGCCGTTCGACAGCGTCCCGCAGCAGCCCCCCGGCGGGCTCGCGGACCCGGGGCCACCTGCGGGCCGCGCTGTCGGTCAACAGCGAATTGATCGGGCTCTAATGGGAAATCGGGCGGGCCATCGTCCAGCGCCAACGAAGTGAAGGTTGGAGAACGAGCGTGATCGACCGCCTGGCCGCCGACTTGCGGGTCGCATTCCCTGGGTTGAGGGGGTTCTCGGTCTGGAACATACGGGGGGGTGCGATCGTTCTATCTTGCATATGTGGAAGAAGATGAGGAAAGGCGGCCACGCGTGCGGCCATTTGCACCTTCACTTCTCCAACAGCCTGTTGGAGAAATGCCACCCTCCGACCTGCCGGCGCTGCTGACGCGGCTCCCCTGGGGCCACAACATCCTTCTCATCCAGCGCCTCAAGGACCCGGCTGAGCGGCTCAGGGACTTGTTTCTCGAACTCGGCCGCGGGTTCTCCTTCGCTGGCCGCCGGCGGCTGGACTCGCCGGCCCACGCACGCCCATGCACGGGATGCACCGGCGGTGCACTCAAGTCGTCTTGCCAAGATCAAGCCTTCTTCGGCTGTTTCTCCAGCTTGCGGGCCTCCTTCTGCGCCTCCTTCTGCGCCTGCTTCTTGTCCTTCTGCTTCTGACCCTTGTCCTTGTCCTTCTTCCCCTTGTCTCCCATGACGTCTCTCCTTTGCGTCTTGTCCCTGACGTTACGCCGCGAGGGGCCGCGGGCGGAAGCTGCAAGGAATCATAATACGCTGGAATCGGCGCGTACAGAGGCCTGGGCAGGGCCGGTGCAGGCTCCGCCAGCGTCGCGCCGGGTCTCCTGCCGTGCGAACTGCAGCGCGATCACCGGATGAGCACGAGCCGTGCGGTCCGCGTTGCCTCGCCCATGCATACCCGAGCCAGATAGAGGCCCCCCGCGACCGGATGGCCCATGTCGTCCCGGCCATCCCAGGCGAGTTCGTGCGCTCCGGAGCTCAATACCCCATCGCTGAGAAGGCTCACCTGACGGCCGGATGCATCGAGAATACTGGCGGAGACGTAGCCCCTCGCGGGCGTGACGAGGAGAACGGATGACTGGCCGAAGGATGGACTCGGCCTGACGCGCGGGCCAGGACCGCGGACGGCCACAGCCAATGGGGTGACAGCGGAGGTCATCTCACACTGCGAGGGACAGATCCGAAGGTCGGAACGCCCGTCGGCGAGATAGACCAAGCTGTCCGTCCGGCAGACGCCGGCAGGCATCTCTGGTGTGCACAGACTGCCGATAATCCGGGGGGCGCGCAACGCCGTCATGGTCTCGGTGGCCTGCGCGGCAGCGGGGTTCATCGTCGGCGTGATCAGCCTCACCGACCAAGGCCTGAACTTCGGCAGCCTGGTTCTCCATCTCTCCATGAACATCAAGGCCATCGCCGTTCTGCTCATCGGAGCGGCTTCGCTCGTTCTCGGCATGGCCTACCGGCCGCTCCTGGGGAACAGTCCGGCCGGGAAAGTCGCGCTGGCCATGGTCACTTGTGCCGCGGGTCTCTTCTGCCCCGATCTGCCTTCGGGCAAAGGAACCGTGCTCCCGGCGTCTGCCGTCGATCTCCTGGGAGCCATCAGCTTCACCGGGGCCATCCTGTTGCAGAAGTTCCATTGCCCCAAGGCTTGCTGAGGGCGGTCACCACCTCGTGGGCCGCTGCCCCCCCTCACTCGGAGGGCAAGTACCGCGGGCCCGAACGGGCGATCTCATCGCCGCGCTGCAGGGCGAAAACCTGCCAGAGGGAGGCCCCTTCGAGCGTGGCCAACGCAGTGGCGTCGAGTTCGGCCTGCAACGCGCCGTCCGCGGAGATGCGCTCGATCACTGTAAGATCATCGTCGTAGATCAGCACCGCGTACTCGTCGGCGCCGTCGACCGCTCGCCAGGTCCAGCGCACCCCACCCTCCGCAGGCACGATTGCTCGGGCCTCTACGTGGGCGGTCACCGCACCGCCATCGCGCAGGGTGATCGCCGGGGGTGAAGCGGTTGCGCCCGAGGGCCGGGTCGCCGAAGGTGCATGGGCACCCTCACCCAGACCGGAATCCTCTGCACCCCGCAGCGAGATCCCGATCACGACGACGGCGACCAGGGCGGCCGCAGCCCCGGTCAGCACAGGCCAGAAGAACCGCGGCCGATGCGTGCGACGTTCCCGGTGCGTCGGCAATACGGCCGGCCGGCCGCCCGCGGCAACCCTCTCGTCGAGGAAGCGGAAGAGCGTCTCTCTGGCAGCCTCGGGTTCGGCTTCCGCAGGAAGCCCGCCGGAATCGAGGAAGCGCCGGTAGGCCGAAAGGTTGGCTCGGCAACGCGCACAGGATGCAAGATGCACCCGCCGCGGGTCGCCGGCCTGGGCGTCGGCGGCGTCCAGCAGTTCATCCAGGTCGAAGCAGCCGTCAGGCCTCATCGATCCACTCCCTCGCGGCGATGGCGCTGTTCCAGCGCGGCCCGCAACTTGCGCCGCGCCTGTTGCAGAACCCCGCGGGCACCCGAGACCTCGGTGATCCCCAGGATCTCGGTGATCGTCTCCACCGGCAGCCGCTCATAGCACCGCAGCCGCAAGGCCTCCTGCTCGACCGGTGCGAGGTGTTGGTGGATGAGATCCAGGACTTGGGCCTCGTCCAGGCGTTCCTCGAGCTCGATGTCAGGTGGCGGCCGGTCTGATGCCCTCGTATCCGGGTCGGCATCCTCGTCCACGAGCAGCGCCGGCCGGCGCAACTCGCGCAGGCAGCGGTGGCGCGTCACCGTGTACAGCCATGAACTGAACCGCGAACGCCCCTGGAATGTCGGCAGATCGCGGTAGGCGAGCAGCAGCACTTCCTGCGACAGGTCTAACGCGCGCTCATGGTCGCGGACGCACCGGAAGCACCAGGCAAAGACGCGGTCCGCGTGGCGTTTGAGCAGCACCGAGGCCGCCCGCCGGCTGCGCTCGGCTTCCGGATCCGCGACGGCGATCCGCAGCAGATCCTGATCGGTGCAGTCGTCAAACCTGTCGCACGTAGGCGCCAAGCCGCCGTCCCCCTGGTGAGGTGCAGGAGAGGACACAGAATCACAACGCTGTGGGCTAGATTGGGCGAGACTATAGCAGACCCGAACCGTCGACGGTATCTGAGGGGTCGATCTCCGTGTTGCCGGCTCAGGCCGCCTGCTTCCGCCGGTGCAACACCCACAGGACGATCCCGGTGCCCGGCAGGGCCAGGATGAGCCACACCCAGTCGCTGGGGCGGCGTTCGAGGTCGACGCGGACCTCGCCGTCACCGACCACCACGAACCCAGCCCACCAGAACGGGTGCCCCGTAGCTGGATCCAGGCGTGCCTGAGCCTGGGCCTCCGCGAGGGCCGCGGCCACGGTGGATCCGGAGGCAAGCCGGCGGTAAAAGCGATCCATGAGAGGGACGGTGGCGGCATCGGCCACGGGCCACAGACTGGCGATCACGCAGGGCACGCCCGCATTGAGGAAAGCGCTGGACAGGCCCAGCACGCCCTCGCCCGAGAGCACCCGGCCCGATGCGGTGGCGCAGGCCGAGAGGACCGTGAGTCGCGCACGCAGGGGTTGCGTGGCGATCCAGTCGGCTCGCAGCCCCGGGCCCGATCCACGGGGCCGGAGCTGAATCTCTGAGGTCCACGGCCGCTGGTCATCGATGCGGGCGTGGGCCGCGAGGTGCAGGATGTCGTAGCGTGCAAGCTCCTCGGGATCCTCGAGCTGGAGATCGACGTTGCGCAGGCGGCTCGCCAGTAGCGCCACCTCTGCCTGTGCGCCGTCGAGTGCTTGGCCCTCGGCGTCGGCGTTGCCAGCCAGCGCCAGAATGCCCCGTCCGCCGGGCCGCCCGGACTGCGCGCGCAGCGAGGCCAGGATGGTCGCCGACGGCACCCGGGACCAGCGCACACCGGCCCCAGCCACACCCAGGGTGGTGAAGGGGACGAGGTTGATGGGCCCGTCGGGCACCACGATCACGTGACCGTCCGGTGCGATCCAATCGGCCGCGGCACCCAGCAGCGTCGCGCCGATGCGGCGCCCATCCTCGGCCAGGCGATCCCTGCCATCGGCCGCCGGGGCGGTGCTGATCGGCGTGGCCAGAAGGTCACGGTAAAGGCGCAGTCGGGTGGTGAGCACACGCTCCGGGGGCAACCAGACGACTTCGGCCCGGTCCCGCGTCACGGCGAAGAGTAGGCACTCCTCCGTGTCGAGGTAGTAGTCCAGGAGGAGTTCGTCCTCCCTGAGCACGTCCTGCTGAAGCTGCGACAGGGTCACGAGCTGCGACACGTATGTGCAGGTCGCGCTATCGCCAAGAGCCCCCATCCGCTCGGCGAGGGTGCGCGACTTGAAGATCTGGACGGAGTCGAAGGCATGCCGAATCGCATCGGGAGAGGACTCATCCTGCTCGGCTTCCAGGATCATGGTGGCGAGCTGGCCGGCGATCATGAGCGCCGAGGCACCCCGCTGCTCGCGCCATTCGCGGTCCAAGGGCACGTCGCGGGCGGTCTCCCAGAGCTGCGCCGCCGCCTCGAGCACCATCCGCGCACGCGCGGGTTGCTGCAAAACTCGCAGGCAGCCCGCCTTGCCGACCAGGGCTGCCAGCTGCTCGCGGCGCAGCCCGTCACGGCCGGCCCTGGTCGCCACGGAGTCCAGCACCACCAGTGCCGCTGCCGTGTGCCCGGCGACGAGAAGGTGCTCGCCCAGGGCCAGATCCAGCTCGATGCGCACTTGCGGCGGCAGGGTGGCGCCCCAGCGCCGGTAGCCGTCCTGCAGAACCTCGAGAGCGGCCGCGCTGCTATCGACGGCCCACAGAGTGCCCGCCAGGCCAATCAGGGTGTCGATCCGCTGTTTCACGTCGAGGTTGCCCTCATCGCGGCCGAGAATGGCGCGGTCGATCGCGGCCGCTTCACGGAACCGGCCCTGGCGGTAGCGAATGCTGGCGAGCTGCGTGAGCACATGGGGCTCGCAGCTGCTGAAGCCGCCCTCATGGCATGCGGCCAGTAGCGCCTTCAATCTGGCCGCGGCTTCGTCCAACCGGCCCAGGTACCCTTCGCACAGGGCAAGGTTGGTGCCCGCAGTGATGGCGTATTGAACCTGCCGCAACTCGGTTTGGATCTCATAGGCACGCTCGAAGTGGCTCGCTGCCAGCCCAGGGTCCCCGAGGCCGAATTCGAGCGTGCCGAGGTTGTTCTCCGCCAGAGCTTCAGCCGCCAGGTAGTCCGCGGCGCGGGCCGCCTCGCGGACTTCGGCGTAGACCCGACGTGCTTCTGCGTAGCGCCCTTCGCCATGGAGGGCTGTGCCGAGTCCGTTGAGGGCCCAGATCTCGGCATTGGTGTCCCCCAGCTCCCGGAAGAGGTCCGCGGCCCGCTGGTAGTCGGGGATGGCGGCGGCGGTCCGTCCGGCCTCCGCAGCCCGGAAGGCCAGGCCGACCCGCGCCCAGGCTTCGTGCCGTCGGTCTCCCCGGACCGATGCGGTGCGCAGGAGCTCGGCATAGGTTGCCTGCGCATCGTCCGGGCGCCCCAGAAGATCGCAAGCATAGCCATACCAACGCAGCGCATCGCACAACCGGGTGGTGTCGGCCTGCGCCCGGGCCAAGGCGATCGCCTCGACCAGCAGCGACTCGCCGCGGGCCGGGTGTCCAAAGGTGGCCCACAGGCGACCCAGTTTGGCAAGCAAGGACAAGACCGCGCTTGAATCGCAGGCCGCGCGCGCTCCTTCCAGGAGTGGCTCGGCATAGGCCGCGGCCTCGTCGACCCGGCTCGCCCCGTGTAGAGAGTCGATGCGGGAGTAGACCTGCTGCCAGCGATCGTCCTCGGGGTGGGAATCTGAGGCCGAGCCGGGGGCAGCGGCGATCAGCACGGCCAGGCCCGGCAAGAGGATTGCTCTCAGCGTGGTGAACATGGACAGCAGACTCCCATGATCCGAGCGAGCCCTCAGCACCCGGACATTCTACCTCCGATTCGCCAGGGCTCACGCAAAGTTCGCTGTGATTCCTGATGCAGCCACGCACCCAATTCGATAGGCGCAGCCGAGCATCCTTCCGAAGAGCCACGGCGCGCAGGATCACCGTCACCGAAGCATCCAGACCAGGAGGGTCCCCGTGATCAGCCAAACCCCATCTATGTGTTCAGCCGTCCTGCTGCTTCTCGCGGCATTGGGCTCCGCCCCGGCCCTGGCCGACACCGTCCCGGAGCGCGGCAGCGATCGAAAGGACGGCCTCGCCGGTGTGATCGCGGCCGCGCCGGATGCGGGAGCGACCGTGGACGCGCACACCGCCGAGCTCTATGCCGCGTTGAGCGCCGCCAAGCAGGCGGGCGATGAAGCCGCAGTCAGATCCCTGCACGTGGCCCTGGGCTGGGAACCGCGGCCCGCGACGACCTCGGTTGACGTGACCGCCCAATGCCCGCGTGTGCTGCGATCCGGAGCCCGGGATGGGTCTCGCCGCTGGCAAGAGGACGTCCGGGTCAGCGACCCCGACTGGCCCTCCGGCCGGCCGGCGATGTATGCCGAGCAGAATGGCCGGATCTGGGTCGTGGCCGAGGATCTGGTCCTGAACTACCTGGACATCTACTTCTCCGACGATGGCGGCGTCAACTGGACCTACGACTATAGCCTTGGCGGCGCAGAGGATCTTTCCAGCCCCTCGATCGTGGTGGGCCAGGGCAACACCAAGCGCCTGCTCATCGCCTACGAGTACGGACGCACGACCCCCAACTCGGCCATCCGTCTCTACTGGGAGGATCTCGCCACCCAACAGTACGCCACGGTCGCCATCGAGACCGGCCTCCTGGTGGCCAATCCTCAGGTCTGCGCCGACTGCCCCGAGACCTGCTACTGGTATCCCTACCTGACGTATGTGCGCGGCACGATCGGACTGCGGGAGGATGCCAGCGATGTGATCTTCACGCGGTCGCTGGACTACGGCACCAGTTGGGATCCGCCGCAGGTCATCGCCAGCGGCACCACGCGCGACAACGCTCCCGACATCGATTTCGGCGCCGGCAGGTTGTACCTTGCCTATACGCGGACCTACGCCGGGTCCGATCACGATATCTACGTGCGCAGAAGCACCAACTTCGGCGGCTCCTGGGAGGCCGAGCAGACCCTGGGCTACTCCGCCGCCGACGAGTACACGCCGCGCGTGGCCGCTGCCTATAGCAGCGGTGCCGCCGTGGTGGCCTACGTGTGGCAGTACGTAGCTGGCGAGTCATTCATCGACTGCTACTACACCACGAATCAAGGTCAGAGCTGGCAGTTTGCGATGCTGCCCTCTCCCTCGGGCGGCGGCCTGTCGACCGGCATCGATCTGTGTGCCAGCTTCCACGAAGGCTCCATCCATGCCGCCTATCACAACGCCGGACACGTCTACTTCACCAAGGCCGATCCTGCGGACCCCAGCTCATGGTCCTCCCTGGAAATCGTCAACGACATCGGGCTGGCCGCCCCCGACGACCGCGTGGCGGTGGCCGCCAACCCCGCGCGCACCGTGGATGAGTGCGTGGCCTGGACCGACGAACGACAGGGCCCGAGCAACCGGCAGATCTTCTTCGACGCCGGGTACCATCTGGGCGACTACCTCATCGTGGATGGGCCGGGCAACCTGGCGGAGGAACTGGCGCCCTTGATCGCCTGGAAGGAGTCGATCGGTTACGCCGTGAAGTACGTGACCCGCGCGCAGATCCTGGCTGCCTATCCGTCGGGCGATGATGGCGAGCGCATCCGGGCCTATCTCCGCGACCGCCGGGCCTCGACGCGTTACGTTCTCCTGGTGGGGAAGATCGCCCAGATCCCGATGCGCATCCTCTACCCGGACGGCAATCCCGGCGACGGCCTCGGGTACGGCTCCGACTACTACTACGCCCAGCTCACCACGACCAACTGGGACCTCGATGGCGACAATCGCTGGGGTGAGTTTGGTCAGGATGCGCTGGACATCCACCCGGACGTGTTCGTCGGGCGCATCCCGTTCGATACGGAAGCCGAGGTGGCGAGCCTGGCCCAGAACACCGTGGCTTATGAACAGGCCACCGGGGCCTGGAAGCGCAACGTCCTGCTGGCCCACGGGTTCATGAACCACCTGCAGCACAACGGTCCGGAGACCGACTGCGCTTGGGTGGCGGTCCACGTCCGCGAGGACTTCCTGGACACGCACGGGTGGACCCATACGACCCTGTTCGAGCGGGGCGGACTGAATCCGTCCGACCCCACATCCACGGCGGCTCTGAGCCAAACCAACTTCGAGCTCTACAGCGGCCTCCAGCAGCAGGGCGTGATCAACTGCATGGCGCACGGGAACACCCAGGCAATGCGGAGCAACCAATGGGCCACCGACTACCTCGGCAACGGCATTGTGGACATCTCCCAGGAGTACGCGGCAAACGACTTCAGCCTACGGTACCGAATCGCGCTTGACCCCGTTTCGGCGCTGGTCTTTCTATGCGGCTGCCACACGGGCGTGCTGTTTGGGAAAGAGCCGGACTTCGCGACGTCGGATCTCCGCTCGCGTTATCTGTTCACCGTGCAGCACAGCGCCACCGCGATGCTGCGCTTCCTGGAGACCGGTGCGGTTGGGGTGATCGGCGCGTCAGCCGGCTCCGACTACCAGGGAGGGTGGACCCAGCCAAACGACGGAGGCCAGCAGAGTCTCAACTACTACTTCTTCAGCCACCTGGTCGGCGCGGGCCAGCGCGCGGGGGACGCGTTTCACGGCGCCATGCTCGACTTCGCCACAGTGCACGGTCTGCAACGCGGCATCCGCGACTTCAACTACTTCGGTGATCCGTCCCTCGAGGTGGAAGGTGTGGCCCAGCGACGGTGGCGCAGCAGTGGATTCGGGCCGGGGGCCACGGGCACCCAGCTCGCCGCGCTGGGCGCGGCTGGCCGGGCGGGAAGCCAGGCGCAGTCCCCGGATCTTCAGCAGTCGGATCCGGAGGCGCTGGCCGGTCGCGACGAGGACACGACCATCTGGTGGGAGGCCGGTGAGATCGACAACACTCGCATGGCGGGGGCGTTCCTGGGTGCCTCCGATGGTTCGCTTTACGCCGGCGTGGATCTGAATGCCGACGGCTCTCCCTGGGAGGGTTGCGTCTACCGGACGGTCGACGACGGGGAGACCTGGCTCCCGACAGGCGCCCTGCCCGACAGCCGGTCGGTCACTTGCCTGGCGCAGACCCAAGCGGGCACACTGATCGCGGGTGGCCTGGCGTTCTCCGGTGAGATGTTCCGGGCGGCGATCTACCGCTCGCTGGATCACGGCGTCAGCTGGACCCTCGTGCACAGCTTCCCCGACGGAATGGTCCACGGTCTGATGCTAGATGCCGGCGGCAGGCTCTGGGCCGCAACCGGTCCGCAGGGCGAGGTCTATGTCTCGACCGATGACGGTGCCCACTGGACGCTGCACTCGAGCCTGGGAGCGGACGTTCATGTGAACGCGATCATGCAGGCCTCCAGCGGGCGCATCTTCGTGGCTTGCGCGGGAAACATTCCCAGCAAGGTCCTGTGGTCAGAGGGCGGCGGGCCCTGGCAGCCGGCCACAGGTCTGTCCGCCGCAACGGGCGGTTACGCATTGATCGAATTCTGCGGCGAGCTGTTCGCCGGCGTGAGCGGCCAGGAGGGCCGGCTCACCTACCGCTCGGACCTGCGCGGCGAGATCTGGGAGCCGAATGGCCCGGTGCCTGATGAGCGATTGGACTCGGTGCGCGCATTCTGCGTGGCGCCCGGGTGCCACCTGCTGGCTGGGGGGTCACGACCGCCGGGTCAATCCTTCTCCTACGTCCTGGCTTGGGACACCCACGCCGAGGAGTGGTTCACCTTCGGGGGAGCCCTGGATGCAGCCACCGAGGTGCACGCGCTGCATGCGACCCCCACCGTTCTCGTGGCCGGCACGGGAGATGACTACGGCAAGATCTACGTACACGTGCTGCCCACGGCGTCGGGCATCGGGGAGACTCCGCCGGCGCTATCGGAAGCATTGCGAGTGTCCGTTGCCAGCCCGGCACTGAATGCGGCCGAGTTCCGCTTCTCCGGGCCGGGTGCTTCCCCGGCCAGCGTGATGATCTTCGACATGACGGGGCGCCTGGTGCGAACCCTCTCAGACACAGCCCCGTGCGGCAGCGCGGAGCACACGCTCACCTGGGATGGGCGCGACGGCCAGGGGCAGAGTGTTCCGGCGGGCGTCTACAGTTACCGGCTGACGACGGGCTCGCGCGCGGCCACAGGCCGTTTTGTGTTGCTGCGATGATATGGAACGACCCCCTCGGTCATGCACCGAGGTCAGGAGGCGGTCTTCTTCTTGAGAACGGCCGCCTCCTGCTGTCTACCTCCATGCCGTCCAGGCTCATCTGACCGACGTTTTGCCAGTGCGGATGGAACGGAATTGGAGTTGTGGTGGCCAGCGTGAGTTGGGCTGGCGCCTGAATGGCTAGCTTTCTGGAGCAGACAGGACTCCCGGCTGGCCGGACGAACGAAGGAGAGGCTCGGCCCCCACGCCGCGGAGGAAGCTGGCATGGTTGTGGGTGTGAAGGCGGTGTCAGCAGCATTGATCGAGAGCAAGATTCACTTCCTCAGGAGCTGCCGCGTGATGCTGGATGCCGACCTCGCAGCTCTCTATGAGGTGGATACCAGGCACCTTACCCGACAGGTTAGGCGCAACGCTGACAGGTTTCCGGAGGACTTCGCGTTTCAGCTTACGCGGCAAGAAGTTAGAGACTTGAAGTGCCAAATTGGCACTTCAAGTTCGTGGGGCGGCAGGCGCCGGAGCAGACCGCTTGCCTTCACCGAGCAAGGAGTCGCGATGCTCTCCAGTGTGCTTCGCAGCAAGCGCGCCGTGATGGTCAACATCGAGATCATGCGAGCGTTCGTGAAGCTGCGACGAATGCTCATCCCCCATGCGGATCTGGCACAGAAGCTGGAGATGCTCGAGAAGAAGTACGACGCCCGATTCAGAGTCGTCTTCCTGGCGATCCGCAGGCTCATGGCCACACCAGAGCCTTCTCGCCGTCAGATTGGGTTCCGACCGGACGAGAGATCGTAAGACGGACCCACGGAAGTCACCCCGACTGCCGTCAGGTCGGTGGGAGACGCGAGGTCGCCATCTGGGTCGCTGTGCGTGAAGCCCTCCAGGTCGGTCGTGCCCATGTCGAGGACGAAGCGGGCCAGCTCGGCGTCGCTGGCGCGGGGGCTGCGGGCCTCGCCCCAGAGGCGGCAGAGCGGAGAGAGCGAGAAGCCGCGGCCGGCAGCGCCGCCGGAGAACGCGCGGAGGGCACCGCCACCAGACGCGCCGGCAAGTGACCGACTCCTCGCACTGCAGATAACGGCTCGGGACTTGGCGCCACTCATGTGCCCCGCCTGTCAGGACCTCCCCTTGCCTCTGACCAGCTCCGCCCCGGCGCCGTCTCCCTAGGGTCCGTCGGTTGCGTCGGGGGGGCGCGCCACCGGACTGCACCTGTTGGCTACGGACATGGGTGGCGAAGCATCCCGCCGGAAGGCCGCTGAGCCACAGGGGGACTCAACCTAGGAGGCCGACGGTGTGGAGGTGTGAGTGTCTCGACCGCCGTTCGACAGCGTCCCGCAGCAGCCCCCCGACGGACTCGTGGACCGAAGGGTACTGGCGGGCCAGGTCGTCGCCGACGCCCCCTCCCCGCTCCCTGGCTCCTACCCCCAGCTCCTGGTCGACATCAAGGCCCGCATCCGGCAGGCTCGAACGCGGGCCGCGCTGTCGGTCGACAGCGAGTTGATTGGGCTCTACTGGGAGATCGGGCGGGCCATCGTCCAGCGCCAACGAAGTGAAGGTTGGGGAACGAGCGTGATCGACCGCCTGGCCGCCGACTTGCGGGTTGCATTCCCTGGGTTGAGGGGGTTTTCGGCCTGGAACATCTTGAAGATGCGATCCTTCTATCTAGCATATTCTGAACAAGTTAGAATTTTGGAACAGCCTGTTCCAAAATTAGGGACCACCGGCCCACCCACGCAGACAACCCCTATCCCCTGGGGCCACAACATCCTCCTCATCCAGCGCCTCAAGGACCCGGCCGAGCGGCTCAGGGACTTGTTTCTCGAACTCGGCCGCGGGTTCTCCTTCGCCGGCAGCCAGTATCGCATCGAGGTTGGCGGCGAGGACTTCTACATCGACCTGCTCTTCTACCACCTCCGCCATCCACAGGACGAGCCGTCGATCGGGCTCATCCTGTGCCGCGAGCGCAATCGCATCGTGGCGGAGTATGCGCTGCAGGACATCGTGCGGCCGCTCGGCGTCGCGACCTACCGGCTGCTGCCCGAGGAGATCCGCCGGCAGCTCCCGAGCCTGGAGGAGTTGGAGGAGGGATTGTCGCGGGAGGATGTGGGTGAATAGCCAGGATGAGCGATGGCAGCCGGCGGCTGGACTCGCCCGCCCACGCACGCGCATGCACCGGAGTGCGCCGAGTGCACCGAGTTCACCGGATGCACCGGCAGCCCACTCAAGTCGTCCTGCCCAGATCAAACCTTCTGCGGCTGCTTCTCCAGCTTGCGGGCCTCCTTCTGCGCCTGCTTCTTGTCCTTCTGCTTCTGACCCTTGTCCTTGTCCTTCTTCCCCTTGTCTCCCATGACGTCTCTCCTTTGCGTCTTGTCCCTGACGTTACACCGCGAGGGGTCGCGGGCGAAGGCAAAGCGTCTTGTCGAGTCATAGTAC